>JAEEGK010001167.1_pt1 | contig 65853 bp, 59 predicted proteins | sample 8958771 | NCBI WGS metagenome assembly JAEEGK01 (sample SAMN16246547, study PRJNA631951) | gut metagenome | biome: gut microbiome; feature: rumen; material: SC-attached | host: Bos | place: Iran: Karaj | collected 2018-10
ATAAATCCTTCAAAGAAACCTTCATCGGGGAGTCGTTCGGACGTATCAACAAAGACGAGGCAGAACTGACCCTCAATACCCTCCAACAGTATTTCGAACGTATCAGTAAACAACGCCTATTGGATGAGCGTATCGATGTGGGGATCATCTCACCCTATCGTGCCCAAGTACAATACCTCCGTCGGTTGTTGATGAAACGTGAGTTCTTCAAGCCCTTCCGTCGCCAGATCAGTATCAATACCGTGGACGGTTTCCAAGGACAAGAGCGAGATATCATCGTCCTCTCCATGGTACGCTCGAATGACGACGGACAGATAGGTTTCTTGCGTGACCTTCGTCGTATGAACGTCGCCATTACCAGAGCCCGCATGAAAGTCATCATCCTCGGGGATGTTGCCACCTTGACCCGTCATCCGTTCTATCGCCAGCTTTGGCAATATATCCAGTCACTTTCTAACGCATAGCGAGAGCTTTGTTCTCTGCTGCCTCCATCATTTCACGCTCCCCAGGACCCTTGTCGTTGATTCCACAAAGGTGAAGGATACCATGAATGATGACACGATGCAATTCCTCATCATACTCCTTATGAAAGAGCTCGGCATTGGAGCGTACAGTATCCAGTGAGATAACGAGATCACCATTGAGCACATCACCCTCGTCATAGTCGAAAGTGATGATATCCGTATAATAGTCGTGGCCCAGGTACTGCCTGTTGACCTCCAGGATATGCTCATCATCACAGAAGAGGTAGCCCACCTCTCCCACTTTCTTCCCATAGGTGGCTGCTACCCGACGAATCCAGGCGGTCGTCTCCCGACGTTTGATATTCGGGAAACGGACATTCTCTATGTTATATGTTACCATAGTTTCTTATTAGCAGATTGGGCTTCTACTATCACACGGCGGAAATTCATTCCCCATATTTTCTTGATTTCCGCATCTGAATAGCCTCGTTTCAGCAACAGACGTGTGAAGTTGACAACCTCAGAAGCGTTGGCAAAACCACGGATACCACCATCGCCATCGAAGTCACTACCTATTCCGACATGGTCAATACCCATGATCTCAATAGCATGTTCCAGATGGGCAATGGCATCCTCAACAGTTGCCTCTCCATCAGAACGCAGGAAACCATGATAGAGCGTTATTTGCATGACACCACCCTTCTCAGCAAGAGCACGCATCTGGTCGTCTGTGAGGTTACGGGGATGGTCGCAGAGGGCACGACAGTTGCTATGGCTGCACACAATAGGATATTTGCTCATCTTCAGGGCGTCATAGAAACTTTTCTCGGAAGCATGGCTAAGATCCACCACAATACCCAGCTTGTTCATCTTCTTGATGACTTTCTCACCAAACTTGCTGACACCATTATGCGTCTGGTTACCTTTTGCGGAGTCACAGATGTCGTTGTCGCCATTGTGACAAAGCGTCATATACACAATACCACGGTCCGCAAAATGCTTCAGGTTGTCCAGGTTGCCATCAAGGGCTATACCGTTCTCTATGCCCAACATGATGGTCTTTTTATGAGCAGACTTATTATATAAAATCTCCAAAGGATTTCTTGAAATAGTCAGATCATCCTTATGCTGCCCGACGATCTCCTCTATCTTGTCGAAAATCTGATCAGCATAGGCAGTAGGATTCTCTGTAGGCTGAGGAAGGTAGGCTACCATGATGGTAGCATCCAGACGCCCCTCCGTCATCTTATGCAAATCAACAAGTATCCGTTCGTCACGACTGCTGAAATCAATATTCTGAGGGAAGAACATCGGAGTATCACAATGGGAGTCAAGCGTCACCATTTCGTCATGAAGGCTGCAAGCCTCACGGAACAACGCTGCCTCACGAATGAGCCACTCAAAAACAGGCAGTCCGTCAGCAAGACACTCAGGATGCCACTGCACACCCATGATGGCTTTGAACTCCGTACTCTCCATTGCCTCGATGATACCATCCTCTGACTTCGCTGTGACACGGAAACGTTTTCCACTGTCACATACAGCCTGATGGTGGAAGGAGTTGACGCGGAGAGGACTCTGGTCTGTGACCTCTGGATAGAGCTGGGAGAGGATAGAGTCTTTCTCTAAGAGTACCGGATGGGTCGCCACACTACGTTCCTCCGTCTGGGAATGGTTAATAGTGGCGATATCCGTGATGTCCTGTTTGACCTTTCCGTCCAATGCCATAGCAAGGGTCTGGATACCACGACAGATGCCCAGCATCGGGATTTGACGGTTATAGGCAAGGCGGGTGATAAACAACTCTGGAAGGTCACGCTCCTCGTTGATCTCTCCCAGTTTGGGATCAGGCTCTTCATTCGCATAACGGGGGTCATAGTCACCACCGCCACTGAGTATCAGGGCATCAATCTTCTCCAGCGTGTTGATAATCACATCTGTATCAGCAACAGGTGGAATAATAACAGGTACACCTCCTGCTTTAACGACAGACTTATAATAACCTTCTGCCAGTTTACTGGTCAGGTCACCATAATTACCTGTGATTCCAATAACAGGACGTTTTGTTGCCTCTGGAAATGTCGCATACACTCGTTGAGCCAATTGCGACTGCCAATCAAATGGATTCATAGTCTATTCACTTATACTAACAGGTATCTCACGTTTGATACTCTGTTCCAAAGAAATCAAGGTCTCTGTAGCGACAACACCAGGAATATCTTGCAGACGACCATTGAGCAGATGCATCAGTTGTTCATTGTCACGGGCATACAGTTTCACCATCATAGTGTATGGACCTGTGGTGAAATGACATTCCACAATCTCAGGGATATGCTGGAGACAGTCTACCACATCCTTGTACATAGAACCACGCTCCAACGTTATACCCACATAGGTACAGGTGCTGTATCCCAGACTCTTAGGATTGACATCGAACCCACTACCCATAATCACATTAGCTTCTATCAAATGCTGTACTCGCTGATGTATGGCGGCACGTGACACACCACATTCTGCTGCTACATCCTTGAAAGGGATGCGTGCGTTTTTCGACAGAATATTCAGGATTTTCTTGTCGAGCTGATCAATTTTTTCTGTTGTTGCCATATTAAAAATAAGGTCTTTGTTTACAAACTGTAAGCAAAAGTAGGTATTTTTATCGATATGAGCAACATTTTGACAATAAATTTGCAGTATTTTAAACAAAAAGAGCAGATTTTTGTCTGCTCTCCTTGTTTTTTATTTATCTATAATCTCCAAAAGTTCTATTTTGAAGATGAGCATCGAGAACGGCTTGATATCATTGCCAGCCCCGTTTTCACCATAGGCAAGTTCATAGGGGATATACACCTCCCACTCTGAACCGAGAGGCATGTGGGTAAGTGCCTCCGTCCATCCTTTAATGACTTGGTTGCAACGGAACTCTGTAGGTTGACCACGCTGATAGGAGCTGTCGAAGACATGTCCGTCGACAGTACGACCCTCATAATTGACCTTCACTTTCTGCGAGGATGTAGGAAGTGCTCCCTTGCCTTCTTTCAGAACCTTATACTGGACACCACACGGCAGAGTCTTCACGTCCTTCTTCTTGGCATTCGTCTTGAGGAAATCCTCACCGGCCTTCTTGTTGTCACCGTATTTGAGCAGTGCCTGCTCCGTCTTCACTTCTTTCATGAGGGTCTGGGCTTTCTCATTAGCCTCCTTTACCGTCACCAGTCCACCTCTTCCATTGGTACCACTGATAAAGCCTGACAAAAAGAGGTCTGTGGAGATACTCTTGGTGGAGTCGTTGCCATAGATCTCCTTATTGATACCCGGCAGCATCTGGTTGGCTATCTGCTGACCAATCTGCGTACCCATAAAATACGCTGCTTTGTGATGGTCACTACTACTGGCAAACGCCTCACGAAGTCCCTGTATGAAGTCGTCCATACAGTCGATATCCATATGCTGGCGGTTCTTCAGGTAGTCTAGCAGTCCCTGTGTCTGTGCCATACCGACGAAATAACTCAGCGAGTCGATACGGGTATTTAACTGCTGTGCCTTTACACTATTGAAAGTAGCACCCACCATAAGGGTGAGTGCTACCAAGATGATTTTTCTCATCATTTACTTTCTTTTAGGATTAACCTCCAACAACTCTATCTTGAAAATAAGCATAGAGAAAGGCTTAATGTCATTACCCTGCTGACGTGGACCATAGGCAAGTTCCTGGGGAACATATACCTCCCATACAGAACCAGCGGGCATGTGGACGAGAGCTTCTGTCCATCCTTTGATAACCTGGTTGCAACGGAACTCTGCCGGCTCACCACGCTTGTATGAACTGTCGAATACGGTACCGTCAAGCAGACGACCCTCGTAATTGACCTTCACACGGGAGGTGTCAGCTGGAATAGCACCATTACCCTCTTTGATAACCTTGTACTGTACACCACCAGCAAGGGTCTTCACACCCTCTTTCTTGGCGTTCTCTGCGAGGAATTTCTCACCAGCAACCTTGTTGGGACCAAACTCCTTCTCCATGTTCTTAGCCTTGATAGACTGCATCAGTCTCTGGGCAACCATCTGGGCGGAGTCAACAGTCATAAGACCACCCTTTCCAGTAGTACCACTAATGAAACCTGCCATGAAGTTCTTCAGAGAAATGGTCTGGGTAGAGTCACTGCCGAAAAGATCATGGTTGATACCCTTTACCATCTGGTTGCTGATCTGCTGACCAATCTGAATACCAGCATAATAAGCTGCCTTCTTCTTGTCATCACCAGCATTAGCACCCTCGTTGAGACCCTTGATAAACTCGTCCATATAGGCGGTATCAATGTCCAGACGATTCACGAGATAATCTTTCAGACCATTTGTCTGAGCCATACCAATAGCATAGCTGACAGTATCAACATCACTCTTCAGGTTAGCCTTAGGAGTGCCATTGCCGCAAGAGAACATCGTGGCTGCGGCTACTGCTGCAATAGCAGCAAAAGTAAACTTTCTCATTTCTTTTTTTATTATTTCAATATTTCGATATTACATCACTTGAATCAACTCTACGTCGAAGATAAGAGCTGCGAATGGAGGGATAGAAGCTCCTGCGCCACCCTCTCCGTAGGCAAGACGGTAAGGAATGAAGAAACGGTACTTGGCACCTTCCTGCATCAACTGCAGACCTTCTGTCCATCCGGCAATCACCTGCTGCAGTCCGAAAACGGCAGGTTCACCACGCTCAACACTACTGTCAAAGACGGTACCATCAATAAGGAATCCCTCATAATGACACTTCACACTGTCTTTTGCAGTAGGTTTCTTACCATTACCTTCCTTCAGTACTTGATATTGCAGTCCACTCGGCAGGGTAATCACACCGTCTTTCTTGGCGTTCTCGGCGAGGTATTTCTCACCAGCTTCCTTATGAATCTTGCCTTGCTCGGAACGCTGCTTGTTGATCTTTTCCTCTTGAGCAGCGAAATAGTCCTGTACGATCTGCTGTGCCTCCCGATGAGATACCTTCAAGTCATTGCCTGCTATCACATCCTTGATAGCTGTAGCAAAATCATCGATATTTAACTCAGCAGCACCCATCTGGGCTAATTGACGACCTATGCCCAGACCCAGCGCATAACTAATTTTATCCATTTTCTTTCTCTATAATAATATAATGTTAAATTATCTGTTGATTTTCTCCTGGAAAGAGGTGGGTCGTGGTCCATAAACCACCTTACGCTCCTCTATACGCTTCTTATAGTCCATGATTTTCTGCATCTCACGCTTTAAACCTGCGTTATCTTCTTTTAACGCATCATTCTCTGCTTTCAGTTGCTGAATCTCTTCCTGAGCTTCCCGGTACTTTTGCTGAGACACACAAGAACCGAAACCCAGAGCCACAATGACGGCAGAGAGAGCCAGATTGACAAAACAACGAATCTTCTTCATAACTCAAGCGCTTGATGATTTCGGGTGCAAAGGTACTATTAAGCGAGGACAAAACAAAGAAAATTAATGAAAAAAAGATTATTTAACGGTCAGACCCGGCTCTTGGATGCGTTTTAGATGACAGAGGATGAGGTTACCGTTCCCATCCCGCAGGTGCATACCATTCCCCTGACAGTATCGCCAATAGCGACAATCCTTACATTCACCTTTCCTCATCCATTCACGGTTACGATAGGGCATATAGCGGTTCTCCCACACTTCCATAAAGTCGTCCTCATAGATATTGCCCTGATGATAGTCGGCACGGATACTGGCACAGGCAGCGATGGAGCCGTCTGCCATCACAGAACCTACCGTCACCCCCGCCTGACAGTTGAAGAACAACTCACGGACCTCACCCTCATAACGTCCGAGGAAGCCCTCACAGCCATAGGAAACATGAATCCTTCCCTCCTGGCGAGTCTTACGGATGAAATCAAGCATCCCTCGATATTGCTCATTACTAATCTGCATCACTGGGTCGTTGGCGGCACGTCCGACAGGAAAGATAGAATAGATTCGCCAATAACCGATGCCCTTACTGATAAGATAGTCACGGATAGCCGGTAACTGCTCGTAATTACGTTGGTTGACACAGGTGACGACATCAGAAGCAATCTGCGGATGCTGCACGAAGAGATCTAAGACCTGATCGACCATCTGGAAACTCTGGGGATGACGACGCATCCAGTTGTGGTTCTCCTCCAGACCGTCCATACTGACAGTGATACTATGCATCCCTGCCTTCCGCAACGACTCAAAACGCTCTGGGGTCAGGATGAGTCCGTTAGTCACCATACCCCAGGGGAAGCCCCGTTCGAAAATCTCTTTTCCACAAACTTCCAGATCATCACGCAACAACGGCTCTCCTCCTGTGATCGTCACAAAAACCCGATGTGGATCGGTCCTGCCGGCAATACTATCAAGCACATGGAAAAAATCCTCACGTGGCATGTCCTTGACTTCCGACAGTTTCCTGCAGTCACTACCGCAATGGCGGCAACTCACATTACATCGCAAGGTACATTCCCAAAACAACTGTCTCAAGGGATGTTCCTTGAGGATATTCCGACTCATCAGAGCCGCCGCCTCCAAAGCAATGCGCTTGCGTAAGGTTAGTTCACTCATCCTTTTTAGAGAAGACAGAATAAAGTTTGCTCTTGCCGTCTTCCATGACTACATTATTTTAGCTTGATCTCATTATTCTCCAATGATTCAATGATAGCAAGCGACTCGATACGATGAATACCGTGATCCTGCAAAACCTTTCTGCCATGCTGGAACTCCTTCTCGATGATGAACCCCATGCCGACGATGGTGGCTCCTGCTTGCTGGCACAAGTCAATGATACCCAGTCCGGCATTACCATAAGCCAGGAAGTCGTCAACAAACAACACATTATCCTCACTGGACAGGTATTCACAACTTACCATCAGGGGATATTCACGTTGCTTCGTAAACGAGCGGACCGTAGACTCATAGAACTCACCCATCGTTGAGGGCTTTTTCTTCTTGGCGAAGACAACAGGCAACTCCATCAGATAACCCAGCATGACAGCTGGAGCGATACCCGACGCTTCCACAGTAATGATCTTATTGATGTCCTCGTCGGCAAAGCGTCGGATGAACTCAATAGCGATCTGCTTCATCAGGTAAGGATCCATCTGATGATTGATGAAACGGTCGACTTTCAAGATGCCACCATCCAGGCAGCGTCCGTCTTGCATAATTCTGTCACGTAATACTTTCATGAGCTTTTCTGTTTAATTTTGCAAATTTAAAAAATATTTCTCAATTCTCAATTGCCAACTCTCAATTATTTATTATTTTTGCAAAAAATCTAAATATAAAGGCTTATGAAGAAAATTGTTGTTTTGACTGGTGCCGGTATGTCGGTAGAGAGTGGACTGAAGACTTTTCGAGATGCTGACGGACTATGGGAGAACTATCCTGTGGCAAAAGTAGCGACTCATGAGGGATGGGAGGCGGATCCTACCTTGGTGACCAATTTCTATAATATGCTGCGTAAAAAATGCATCGGCACACAACCCAATGAGGGACACCGTCTGGTGGCAAAACTGGAAGAGAAATACGATGTGACCGTTGTCACCCAAAATGTCGATAATCTCCATGAGATGGCTGGTTCATCGAAGGTCATTCACCTGCATGGTGAACTGATGAAGGTATGCTCCAGCCGTGACGTGGATGACCCCCGTTACCAGATCACGCTGACACCTGAGAATTGTGAGGTAGAGCCTGGCACGAAGGCAGGTGACGGTTCCCTGCTCCGCCCATTCATTGTCTTCTTCGGTGAGGGTGTTCCCATGATCAGTGCTGCAGCCGCCGAGGCCATGAAGGCAGACATCTTCATCATCATCGGCACCTCCCTCAACGTCTATCCTGCCGCTGGACTGGTACAGTATGTGCAACCAGGTGTCCCCATCTACCTCATCGATCCCAAACCTGTCTCCGCTGGTGCTAATGTCCAACAAATCCAAAAGGGAGCCAGTGAGGGCATGAAGGAACTTTCCGCCTTGTTGATGAAATAACAAAAAACCCCTGCCACGGCAGGGATTTTTTTAGGGCATTCTCTGAATATAGAATTTAAATCTCGGTTCGGTCTGATACATCCTTTCGAAAAACAGAGGGACTCATACTGAAATACTGGCGGAAGCAGTTACTGAAGTAGGCATTACTGCTGAAACCGCTCTCGGCGGCTATCTGTACAATACTTTTGTCGGGCTCTTCTACCAGCAACTTAGCTGCATATTCCAGACGAAGCTGTTGGACATAATTAGTCATTTTAGCGTGTTTACTGCCTTTTGAGAACACGGCTCCTACCTTCTCTTTTGACAATTGGAAACGATCCATAATCGTTTGGCGGTCGAATTTAGGATCCAGGAAAAGGCGTTCGCTCACGATGACATCATTGATATACTTGAACAACTCCTCATCGGTGAGTGCGCTGATGTCGGATATGTCATTGGGGAAGGTCTGCTGGTTTTGTTTCTCCTCCCAGTATTTCTCCTTGTAATCTACTGTTGAGGCTATCTGTTTGGCAAGAAGACGATTCTTGCGGTTGATGGCTCTGTTCTTGAAAAGGATAATGACAGAGAAGGCGAGAAGCAATAAGGCAAAGATGCCAATGATAATGGCTATCAAGTTGGATCTGTGTGCCTTCTCCTGCTGGCGTACAGCCTCCATCTGCTGCTGCAAGGCGTTGTAGCGTGCAATATGCTCCCGGGCTGTGGTCTCTCGGACACTACGTTCTATCTCCTCGAAGGCATCGAGCATGCTGCCACGTTCACCCAGCGAGGCATATGCCGCAATGATGTAGTTCTGTGCCTGAGTACGATAGAAACGGATATAGTCAGCACGTTTCTGGTCGTTCTTGGGCTCGCGGTAGGTACCGTCGTGGTAATCACCAGGGTGCTGCTCATAGTCATCCAACCGCTCAATGATAAGACGTGCCAGAGGTACCGTCTCCGCATACTTGTCATGCGAGGCGAGCTGTACAATCTTCCGCTTTAAGGCGATGATGAGTGCGTCGAGCTCGTCAAACGTACCACGGTCGTTTTCCCGATGGAAGGAGACGTCAAGCTGATAGATAACACTGTCGAGCTTCGCCATTCCTTGTTCCTGCTTCCCCATCGCACAAAGTGCCGCACCGATTTCTGCCTCTGTACGCAGGGCATTCGTCTTCTGGCTGTCTCCCAGCAGATGACAAATGTCAACGAACTCACGTGACCGCTGCAGCCATCCTGTCGTATCGTTCTGCATACGTGCGGAATAGGACAGAGCCTCCAGGACATCCAGTTGTCTTTTCATATCTGCCTTGACGGAATCGTGTCTGAGCAAGCGTTCACCGATGGCGCGTGCCGAGTCGAAACGGACATTTTTCGACCCGCCGAGCAACGAGTCCATTTGGTCAAACATTTGCGTCGAACTGTAAATCCTCGCCCTGTTCAGGTCAGCGCGCCACTCACTCATGTTGCCCACGATAACTGCTGAGTCAACAATCCGCAATGCTTTCTCAGGTTGATAGGCATAGATGCTCATGGCAGCCTGTTGGGTATAGAGCGTGTCGGTGGGCTGTGGAACATGGGTCGTCTTTTGGTTTTTGACCGGATCTGTGCATCCCACCATCATCATCACTATCCCTGTGATAAGGAAAAATACTCGTCGCATCATTAGTTCGGAATATGGTTCTTGTACACGGTGCAAAGATACGACTAATTTCATAAAAAAAGAAAAATAATGCGGGATTTTTCGTTTTATCAATTAATAATGTGTACCTTTGCAGCCGCATTTGGCATTGCGACTGCGAAAGCAGGCTATACCACAGTTGAAAACAAGATATTCTGCATTCGTTTTGCACTGCCTTTGCACCCTTTATTTATTTTAGATGTTTTTTTACAAGATGAACGTAATTACGAAAAGTATTCAATTGCCTGATGGAAGAACCATCACCATTGAAACCGGGAAAGTGGCAAAGCAGGCCGATGGAAGTGTTATTCTCCGTATGAACAACACCGTGCTGCTGGCTACTGTTTGTGCCGCAAAAGATGCAGTTCCCGGAACAGATTTCATGCCTCTGCAGGTAGACTACAGAGAGCAGTATGCCGCCGCAGGACGTTTCCCCGGTGGTTTCACCAAGCGCGAGGGTAAGGCTTCGGACAATGAGATTCTCACCAGTCGTCTGGTCGACCGTGTGCTCCGTCCCCTGTTCCCCTCCAATTATCACGCAGAAGTATTTGTCAACGTGATGCTGCTCAGTGCCGATGGTGTTGACCAGCCTGATGCTCTTGCCGGCTTTGCCGCATCCGCAGCGTTGGCATGTTCAGATATCCCCTTCGAGTGCCCCATCTCTGAGGTTCGCGTGGCTCGTATCAACGGGGAGTATGTGATTGATCCTACCTTCGAGCAGATGAAGGAAGCCGACATGGATATCATGGTTGGTGCCTCTGCTGAGAATATCATGATGGTAGAGGGTGAGATGAAGGAGGTCAGCGAGCAGGATATGATCGGTGCCCTGAAAGCTGCTATGGCAGCCATCAAGCCTATGTGTGAGTTACAGACCGAGCTGAGCAAGGAGCTGGGTGTGGATGTGAAGCGTGAGTACGACCACGAGGTCAACGATGAGGAGCTGCGTGAGCGTATGAACAAGGAGCTGTACCAGCCCGCCTATGACGTGACGAAGCAGGCTCTTGAGAAGCATGCCCGTGCCGAGGCTTTCGAGAAGATCCTCAATGACTTCAAGGAGAAATATGCTGCCGAGCATGCTGACCTGACAGAAGATGAGCTGGAGGAGAAATATGCCATGATGGAGCGTTACTATCATGATGTGGAGCGTGACGCCATGCGTCGTTGCATCCTCGATGAGGGTATCCGTCTCGATGGTCGTAAGACTGACGAGATCCGTCCTATCTGGTGTGAGGTGTCTCCACTGCCCATGCCTCATGGAAGCTCTATCTTCACCCGTGGTGAGACACAGTCGTTGACAACGGTCACCCTGGGTACCAAGCTCGATGAGAAACTCGTGGATGACGTGCTCGACAAGAGCTACCAGCGTTTCCTGTTGCATTATAACTTCCCACCGTTCTGTACGGGAGAGGCTAAGGCACAGCGTGGCGTCGGTCGTCGTGAGATCGGTCACGGTCATCTCGCATGGCGTGGCCTGAAGGATATGATTCCCGCAGACTTCCCTTATACCGTACGTGTCGTATCACAGATCCTGGAGTCTAACGGTTCCTCTTCTATGGCTACCGTATGTGCCGGTACCCTTGCCCTGATGGACGCTGGTGTTCCTATGAAGAAACCCGTCTCTGGTATCGCCATGGGTCTGATCAAGAACCCAGGTGAGGACAAGTATGCCGTACTGAGTGATATCCTCGGTGATGAGGATCACTTGGGTGATATGGACTTCAAGACCACTGGTACCAAGGACGGTCTGACCGCTACCCAGATGGATATCAAGTGTGACGGTCTGTCTTTCGATATCCTGGAGAAAGCGCTGATGCAGGCAAAGGCTGGTCGTGAGCACATCCTGAAGTGCATCACAGACACCATCGCCGAGCCACGTCCGGAGCTGAAGCCACAGGTACCACGTATCGAGGCCTTCGAGATTCCGAAGGAGTTCATTGGTGCGGTGATTGGTCCTGGTGGAAAGATCATCCAGCAGATGCAGGAGGATACTGGTGCCGTCATCACCATCGATGAGGAAGACGGAGTTGGTAAGATTCAGGTCAGCGGTCCTAACAAGGAGGTCATCGACGCCGCTATCGCCAAGATCAAGGCTATCGTCGCCATCCCGGAGATTGGTGAGGTCTACGAGGGTACGATCCGCAGCATCATGCCTTACGGCTGCTTCGTAGAGTTCATGCCTGGCAAGGACGGTCTGCTCCATATTTCAGAGATTGACTGGAAGCGCCTTGAGACTGTCGAGGAAGCCGGTCTGAAGGAAGGTGACAAGATCACCGTTAAACTGTTGGAGATTGACCCGAAGACAGGTAAGTTCAAGCTCTCTCATCGTGTACTCGTTGAGAAGCCTGCCGACTATGTAGAGCCTCAGCAGCGTCGTCGTGAGCGCCCGGAGCGTGGTCCACGTCCAGAGCGTGGCGAGCGTCGTGAGCGTCCGGAGCGTGGTGAGCGCCGCCCCCGTCCGGAGCGTCGTGAGCGCCCTGAGCGTAACGAGGAGTACCATGAGCCCAGCAATGAGCCAAAGGACTTCACGGATGCCCTTGACAAGATGGACTTCTAAACAGAAAACCTAATATTAAAAAAGAGGTCTCAGCCCCCACGGTTGGGACCTCCTTTGACTAAAAATCACTTATGGAACAATCATTTCAGTATCACATTTTCTCACCTTACAGGGTATGTCCCTTAGGTGCCCATGTAGACCATCAGCATGGACTGGTGACCGGTTTTGCCATTGACAAGGGTGTTGACCTTTGGTTTAATACGCGCGAGGACAGCCTCGTGCAGTTGTCGTCAAAGACTTTTGAGGGCGACGTACAGTTTCATGTGAATACCCCCTCGCAGGTGAAGGAGCACCATTGGGGCGACTATGCCCGTGGTGCTAAATATGCGCTGAGGAAACGATTTGAGTTGAAACGAGGTATCGAGGGTGTGATACAAGGCTCCCTTCCTGTGGGTGGGTTGTCATCCTCCGCAGCAGTGCTGATAGCCTATGTGATGGCTTTCGCCAAGGCGAACGATATCGTATTGCAACCTTTCGAGGTGGTGAAGATCGCCTCAGAGGCAGAACGGGAGTATATCGGACTGAACAACGGTCTGCTGGACCAGGCTTGTATCGCACTGGGTAAGAAAGACGGACTGCTGTTCCTCGACTGTGACACCAACGACTATCGTATCATCAAGCGGAATGCGGAGATGCCCGACTTTGAGATCGGTATCTTCTTCTCTGGACTGACCCGTTCTCTGGTGAACTCCGACTATAACCTGCGAGTCTATGAGTGTAAGACGGCGGCATGGAATATGCTTGCCTATACCGAGCAGCCCTTGAAGACGTTCGACAAGACCTTCCTACGTGACATCCCCAAGTCGACATTCGACAAGACACGTATCGCCATGCCTGCGCGTTTTGCCCGTCGTGCCGAGCATTTCTACTCAGAATACAGAAGGGTGCGTCAGGGTGTGACAGCATGGGAGACAGGTAACCTGAAACTCTTCGGCAAGCTTTCTTTTGACTCCTGTGAGAGCAGTATCCATAACTATGAGTGTGGCAGTCCTGAGCTGATCGCTATCTATGAGATCATGCGCTCACTGCCTGGTGTCTATGGCGGCAGGTTCAGTGGTGCCGGTTTCAAGGGTGCTTGTATCGCCTTGGTAGACCCGGCTCATAAGGAGAATATAGAGAAAGAGCTTACCCGTCGTTATCTGGAGGAGTTTCCTGAGTATGAGAAGACCTTTAAAGTCTTCTGGGTCCGTCCCGACAACGGTGCTCGCTTTGTTTAGTTGTAAAGTTAAGAGTGATGAAGAATATCGTGATTGCGGCAGGATATGCCACCAGACTGGGGGAGTTGACGAAGAATTTCCCGAAACCCCTGTTGAAGATAGGAGAGAACACCATCTTAGGACGTATGCTTGATGACATCGATCAGATTCCAGAGATTGACGAGCATATCATTGTGACGAATCATAAGTTCGCACCCATCTTCGAGGAATGGAAAACGACGCAGCGTTATACCAAGCCCATTACCATTATAGATGACGGTACCTCCACCAACGACACACGCTTAGGTGCTGTCTGCGACTTGCTGTTTGCGATGGACAAGCTCCATATCGATGATGATATGCTTGTCGTTGCCGCCGACAACCTGTTGTTCTTCTCCTTCCAAGAGTTTGTCGACTTCGCCAAGGGGAAACAGACCTCCTGTATCATGTGCCACGAGCAACCCAGTATCGAGAAACTGCAACGCACAGGGGTCATCGTGGTCGATGAGCAGATGAAGGTGCTGAACATGGAGGAGAAGCCACAAGAGCCGAAGAGCCACTGGGCAGTACCACCTTTTTATATATATATGAGGAAAGACCTCGACCTGGTGCGCCATTCTGTAGAGAACGGCTGTGGCAAGGACGCCCCGGGTAACCTCGCCCATTATATGGTCGACCATACCACGATGCATGCGTGGCAGATGACGGCGGGACGTTTCGACATCGGCAGTCTCGACACCTATTACGAGGCGGTGGAGAAATTCGGATAGAGACCCTCTCCTAACCTCCCCCTGTTGAGGGGGAGGAAACTATGGTCATTGGAAATTTTCTGTTTTCAATGACCAATTTTCATTTTTTTATACCTTTGAACTGCGTTCGAAGGTACTCACGTTCGAAAATCCTCAAAGATATTTGGGATTTTACTCACTTATTTGTACCTTTGCACTCGAATTATCAAGGGGTGCCGTCTGTTGGCGGCTGAGATGATACCCTCTTAACCTGATGCGGGTCATACCGACGTAGGGATGATAGAGTTCGAGATTCAAGATAACACCCCCTTTTTGTAGATGAAAGATTAAAAATGAAAAATGAAAGATTAAAAAAGAGAAAAGGGATGAAGAAATGGTGCTTTTTAGGTCTGCTGGGAACTGTGATGACAGTACAGGCAGAGGAGATGGACTCACTGAAAAATGTGGAGTTACAGGACGTACAGGTGGTGGCGACACGTGCCACCAAGAAGACACCGATGGCGTTCACCAACATGAACAAAGAACAGTTGAAGGCTGTCAACTACGGACAGGACGTACCGTATCTCTTGTCGCTGACACCCTCAGTGACGATGACTTCCGACGCGGGTAACGGTATCGGCTATACGTCCCTGCGTGTCCGTGGCACAGACCCCAGTCGTATCAATATCACCGCCAACGGTGTTCCGATGAACGACGCCGAGAGTGCCCAACTGTACTGGGTGAACATGGGTGACTTCGCCTCCAGTGTGCAGTCGATGCAGATCCAGCGTGGTGTGGGTACCTCCACGAACGGTGCCGGTGCCTTTGGTGCCACCATCAATATGCAGACGGAGAACATCGGTACGGAACCGTTTGTGGGTATAGACCTCAGTGCTGGTTCTTACTATAGCCATAAGGAGACCCTGCGTTTCGGCACAGGACTGCTGGGTGGACACTGGGGCATCCAGGGGCGTCTCTCCAATATCGGGTCGAAGGGTTACCTCGACCGTGCCTCGACCAAGCTGAACTCCTATTTCCTGCAGGCAGGCTACTTCGGCGACAATACCATGGTGAAGTTCATCACCTTCAATGGTGTCGAGGAGACCTATCATGCCTGGAACTACACGTCGAAATATGAGCAGGCGTTATATGGGCGTACCTATAACTCATGTGGTGAATACTATGACGAGGACGGTAACACCCGCTATTATGACAACCAGACGGACAACTACCACCAGCAGAACTATCAGCTCATCTGGAACCAGCGCCTCTCTGACGTGCTGAACCTGAATGCCGCCCTGCACTATACCAAGGGTGACGGCTACTATGAGGAGTATAAGCGTAAACGCACCCTCCTTGAGTATGATCTGGACCCGCAGGAGACCTGGGAGAAGAGTGACTTGGTGCGCCAGAAGAAGATGGATAACTACTTTTATGGGGTGGTGGCATCACTGAACTATAACAATCGTAAGAACCTGCAGGCTACCTTTGGCGGTGGCTGGAACAGGTACAATGGTGACCACTTTGGCTATGTGACCTGGGTGAAGAGCCCTGTGGCTCCCTTGCAGCCTAACCATAAATACTATGACGACAATACCAAGAAGACCGACTTCAACGTCTATGGCAAGGTGACCTATGACTTCCTGCCCGGACTGAACGCGTATGTCGACATGCAATACCGTCATGTGGGTATCAAGATGGTGGGTCCCACAGACGAGATCAACTGGGATACCAATAAGCGTATTGTCTATGATATGAAGGTGTCGTATGATTTCTTTAATCCTAAATTCGGACTGAACTATGACATCACCTCCAACCATAAGGTTTACGCCTCCTACGCCATTGCCCATAAAGAACCGACCCGCAACAATTTCCAGAACAGTCTGAACGCCGAGCTGGACCAGCCCAAGGCTGAAAGACTGAACGACCTGGAGGTGGGCTATAAGTATCAGAGTCAGCTGTTTACGGCAGGTGCCAACCTCTATTGGATGAACTATAAGGACCAGTTCGTGCTGACAGGTGAGATAGACAAGATCGGTGAGGCTATTACACGTAACCTGCCCGACAGCTATCGCCTGGGTGTGGAACTGGAGGCTGCCCTGAAACCCGTGGACTGGTTCCGCTGGGATGTCAATGCCACTTGGTCGAAGAATCGTGTCAAAGGGATTACCGTGCAATTGATGGACGGCGGTGTTGCCGACCTGGGTAACCAGCCACTGGCTTTCTCACCTGACTTCATCCTGAACAATATCCTCACTTTCAGCTATCACGGACTGAAAGCCAGTGTCCAGAGCCAATATGTCAGTGAGCAGTACATGACGAACACCGGTTTCAAGAGTTACCAGACACAGGATGACAATGGTCAGCTCATCAATGTGGGCATGATGCTGGAAGGACATTTCACGACGAATGTAGACCTGAGCTATAACTTCCGGATGCCCAAGCTGGGTATGAAGGATGTCACGGTGGGCTTGACACTCTATAACCTCTTCTCGGCAAAGTACGACAACAACGGTTGGGCAGCCCCTGCCTTTGTCAAACAAGGCGACAAAGTGATTGCCACAGGCTGGGGAGAGAGCGATCAGTATGAGGCAGGCTTCGCCCCCTCGGCACCTTTTAACCTCATGGCTCATCTGTCGGTTAATTTCTGATGATAGACTGGTTAGACATATTCACAACGGTACTCGGGCTGGTGTATATCTGGCTTGAGTATCGTGCCAGTATCTGGCTGTGGCTGGTGGGCATCGTCATGCCCGCACTCGATGTCGTGCTCTACTGGCGGCACGGACTCTATGGCGATGCCGGGATGGCTGTCTACTATACCCTTGCCGCCTTCTACGGTTTAGTCTTCTGGCGATTCAAGAAGACCAGGAAGGAGCATAAGCCATTACCGATCATCCACATGCCCCATCGGTATTACCTGCCAGCGACCGTCGCCTTCTTGGTGGCATGGGGTGTGACATACTATATTCTCATCACATGGACGAACTCCACCATCCCTGTCCTCGACGCCTTTACCAACGCCCTCTCCTTTGTAGGACTCTGGGCTCTGGCACGCAAATTCCTGGAACAGTGGCTGTTCTGGATTGTCGTCGATGCCGTATGCACCTACCTCTATATCACCAAGGGGATTCCCTTCAAGGCTGGTCTCTACGGGCTGTATGTCGTCATCGCCATTGCAGGCTATTATAAGTGGAAGAAGATGACAAAGATTACCAAATATGAACTTAACAATGTTTGATGCCGTCATCTTAGCCAACGGGTCGTTCCCGACTCACCCTGTTCCATTACAGGTATTGCATACGGCAGGTCATGTCGTCTGTTGTGACGGTGCCATCCGGTCATTCCCTGACGCGGATGTCGTCATAGGGGACGGTGACTCCGTACCGGCACAGTATCACGACCGCCTGATACAAATTGACGAACAGGAGGACAACGACTTGACAAAGGCGACGCGCTATTGTGTCGCACAGGGGTGGCGGAGGATAGCGTATCTGGGATGCACGGGCAAGCGGGAGGACCATACCCTAGGGAATATCTCGCTGCTGATGCGCTATTTCCGGGAATACCAAGTGGAGGGGACGATGTTCACCGACCATGGGTTCTTCATACCGGCAAGAGGCATCAGGACTTTCGAGTCGTTCCCCCATCAACAGGTCAGCGTCTTTAACTTCGGATGCGTGGCACTGTCGTCGGAGGGTTTGAAATGGCAATGTTATCCCACCACGGAATGGTGGCAGGGAACGTTGAACGAGGCATCAGGAGCCACCTTCACCATCCACGCCGACGACACCTTTCTGGTCTTCCAGACATATTCCGCCAAGTGACGGATAAGCGCTGCGGCTGTTAGAAATTCTTTCTCACCCCCTGCCACTCAGGGAACTTCATCTTCAGGTACTCATCATCGAGGAAGAGGGCAGACTGTCCCACTCGTCCCTTCAACTGCCAGTCGAGCCATTTCACCACTGCCTTGGCATAGTTGCCGCCATGCTTCTCATAGTAGGTGCCGCTATGCCCGTCCTTTGAGTTCAGCATCACTACAGGGATATGGTCAGCGATACGCTCATAGTCTTTCTGCGCATTGGCATAAGCGATGTCTGCTGGACCGCCGATCATATAGAACATCGGCTGATGCAGATTCTTCAGCGACTCTTTCGTCGCCCCCATCATTTCCATGTCACCGATGCCTGTGTTCAGCATCACACAGGTCTTCAGACGAGGGTCGTAAGCCACTGCCAACACCTGGGCACCGCCGCACGACTGTCCCATGGCTGCCACATGGTCGAGGTCGAGACAGTGATAGTATTCCGAGCCTGCGGCAGCGTTCTGCTCTGTCAACCAATCGAGCACCTCCAGCAGCATCTTAGGATAGGTACTGAACTGCGGGGCGGCAGGCTGTTTCTTACCCTTCTTGGCTTCTGTCGCTCGCTGCTTCGCCTGTTCCTCCTGACGGGCCTTGAGCTCCTCTGGGGTTAAGGGCATGATCTTCTCGCCGTTAGCCATCACCACCTCACCCTTGGTCTCAGGATAAGCCGCCTTCAGCACCCCTCTCCACTGTGCCATCACGTCAGCCTCGTCATATGGTCCGATAGCCGCGGCGACATAGCCATGGGATGCCACCTCGCTCAGCAACAGACGCATCTCCACGTTATGATTAAAACAAGCACCGTTGGCATAGACGATCACAGGCAGGGCACCGTGCTTTGCCACCACTTCCTTCAGGTTCTGTGGACGGTACACCGTGAAGCCCGGACAGGAGGCGTCTCCCACCACCTCAGACTTGAAAGGTCCGGTACCTCCTTCTTCCACCACCTGTTTCTGAACTGTCTGGGCATTCATCATCCCCATACTCATTGCGATCATCATCGCCGTCATCAGTCGTCTCTTCATTTCCATATTCACCTTGTAATTTGATTGTACTAACACTCGTGCAAAATTAATATATTTAACACGCCATGTCAATAGTTTGGCGGATATTTTCTGTGAAAATCTGTTAATTAAACGTGAATTTCTTGTTAATTTGTGTTAACGTATTCTTAAGATTTGATAGTAGTATCTACTATCCCTTATTCCTGTATCTATCATCGTTAATCCCAGTATCTACCGAAGGGCATGGGAGATACTACTATACTCCCTTACAGGCTATTCTTATGGGGGGATGGTGAATATTGAACAAGTTGGTGTGTGCGACAATCACAAATCACAAATCACAGTTTTCGAAATGAAAAACTAAAAATCTTGCATAAAACATGTATATTATTTACTATATATATAATATATATATTATATATATAGTAATAGTTCAGTCACATGAAAATCGATTTTTAGAAACTGTGATTTGTGATTTGTGATTTCTTGTTGTCTTTTCCTAAGAACGTAGACTTCGTACGGATATTGTTTACTCTTCATCTGCTTTGTGGTAGCTCATGCAGTATACCCTTCTCTTACAGCCCCTCCGAGAGAGTTTCCGTTGAAATGGGGGATTTTTGACCTTCGTCGAAGGTACTCACGCATTCTTTGCATGCAAAAGCGACTTTGTCGATTACCCGAACTACGCTCGCCCATTCCCGCTGACGCGCCTACCCGTAGCCTTTCCCGTAGCCTTTCGAAAGAAAAAATAAATAAATTTATTTTGTTCTTTGCTCACTTAATCGTACCTTTGCAAAATATATGGAAGAGACTAGTAAAATACCGAATGAGTGGAATCAGTTCTACTTAAAAGATGTGTCGTTTGTCAATCTGATGACACGCCGTATCTTCAATATCCTGATCGTTGCGAACCCTTATGATGCCTTTATGTTGGAGGATGACGGGCGTATTGACGAGAAGTTATTCGACGAGTATATGGAACTGGGATTGCGTTATCCCCCTACGTTTACCCAGGTGAGCACGACGGGGGAAGCAGAAGAGGTGCTGAAGACAACAGACATTGACCTGGTAATCTGTATGCCTGGCAATGCCGATAACGATGCTTTTGCCGTAGCACGTGATGTGAAGCAGTTGGCTCCTCATATTCCCTGTGTAGTACTGACTCCGTTCTCACATGGTATTACCAAGCGTATAGAACATGAAGATATGTCCATCTTCGACTATGTGTTCTGTTGGTTGGGGAATACCAACCTCATCCTTTCCATCATCAAACTGATAGAGGATAGGATGAATATCGAACATGATATCAAGGAGGCTGGCGTACAGATGATCATGCTGGTGGAGGATAATATCCGTTTCTATTCCTCAGTATTGCCTAATCTTTATAATTATATCCTCGCCCAGAGTAAGAATTTCTCGACGGAGGCATTGAACCCCCATGCTGCTGCCCAGCGAAAGCGCGGACGACCTAAAGTGGTGCTTGCCACCAATTACGAGGAGGCGATGGCTTGGTATGAGAAATATCATGATAATGTATTGGGTGTGATTAGCGATACCCGTTTTCCGATGAAGACCGTTCCTGGTCGTCTCTCCCATGTGGAAGAGGGAGATGCGGAAGCAGGACTGAAACTACTGCGTGAGATTCGTAAGCGGGATGAGTATGTACCGCTGATTTTACAAAGTAGTGAGATTGTTAACAAAGAGAAGGCAGAGGCAGAAGGTTTTGATTTTGTCGACAAGAATTCGAAGAAGATGAATGTCGACCTGCGTCATATCATAGAGGAGCACATGGGTTTCGGTGATTTTATCTTCCGTGACCCGGTGACCCGTGAGGAGATTATGCGCGTGTCGTCTTTGAAGGAGTTGCAGGATAATATTTTTAAGATTCCCAATGATTCGATGCTCTACCATATTTCCCGTAACCACATGAGCCGTTGGTTGTGTGCCCGCGCCATTTTCCCTGTCTCTGCTTTCCTGAAGACGGTGACATGGCATAAGTTACAGGATGTGGATGCTCACCGCCAGATTATCTTTGACGCTATCGTCCAGTATCGTAGGATGAAGAATATTGGTGTTGTCGCAGTGTTCGACCGCTTGAAATTTGACCGATACGCACACTTCGCCCGTATTGGTGAAGGCTCCTTAGGAGGAAAAGGACGTGGTCTTGCTTTCTTGGACAATATCATCAAGCGCCATCCAGAGTTGAACCAGTTTGAGAAAGCTGCCGTTTCCATCCCCAAGACAGTCGTTCTCTGTACTGACTTCTTCGATGAGTTCATGGATAAGAATAACCTATGGACTATCGCCCTGAGTGACGCGTCAGACGAAGAGATCTTACAGCATTTCCTGAGGGCGCAGTTGCCTGACACTTTGATAGCAGACTTCTTCACTTTCTTCGATGCGGTGAAGTCGCCTATCGCTGTACGCTCCAGTTCATTGCTGGAGGACAGCCACTATCAGCCATTTGCAGGCATCTATAGTACCTATATGATTCCTTATCTGGATGACAAGTACGAGATGCTCCGTATGCTTGCCTGTGCCATCAAGGGTGTCTATGCCTCTGTCTATTACAAAGACTCGAAGGCATACATGACAGCAACCTCTAATGTCATCGATCAAGAGAAAATGGCGGTAATACTGCAGGAGGTGGTGGGACATCAGTATGGTGACCATTATTATCCTACGTTTAGTGGTGTCTTGCGGTCTTTGAATTACTATCCTATCGGTGATGAGACAGCAGAGGAGGGTATCGCTTCCCTTGCCTTGGGCTTGGGCAAGTATATCGTGGACGGCGGACAGACGTTGCGTGTGTCACCCTATCATCCTCATCAAGTGTTGCAGACTTCAGAGATGGAGACGGCACTGAAAGAGACACAAACACGTTTCTATGCGTTGGATATGTCCCATGTAGGTGACGATTTCAAGGTGGACGATGGTTTCAATATCAAGAGTCTAAGAGTGAAAGAGGCAGACAAAGATGGTTCCTTGAATGGTATCGCTTCTACTTATGATCCCTCTGACCAGATTATCCGTGACGGTATCTATGAGGGTGGGCGCAAGGTCATCTCGTTCTGTGGGGTGTTGCAACAGGGTATCTTTCCTTTGCCTGAGATCCTGCAGATGGCACAGAAATATGGTTCTGAGGAGATGCGACGCCCCGTAGAGATAGAGTTTGCTTGTAATCTGAACACTACTCCACAAGGTACTACTGGTGATTTTTATCTGTTGCAAATTCGTCCTATTGTCGACTCCAAGCAAGTCTTGGATGAAGATCTAGCCGTTATCCCAGACGAGCAGTGTCTGCTGCGTTCCCAAAACTCTTTGGGTCATGGCATCTCTGAGGATGTTGTAGATGTGGTCTACGTCAAGACAGATGATGATTTCACGGCGGCAAACAATCTTTATATCGCCGATGAGATAGAAAAGATAAACCGAAAGTTCCTTGATACTGACAAGAACTACATTCTTATCGGACCGGGGCGATGGGGGAGTAGTGACTACTGGCTTGGGATCCCAGTTAAGTGGCCCCATATCTCAGCAGCCCGTGTCATTGTAGAGACAGGTCTGAAGAATTATCATGTGGATCCTTCGCAGGGAACACATTTCTTCCAGAACTTAACGTCTTTCGGAGTAGGCTATTTCACCATCAACACCTATACGGGTGATGGTGTTTTCCAGAAGGAGATTCTTGATGCTATGCCTGCTGTCGAGGAGACAGAATATGTGCGTCATGTCCGCTTCGAGCATCCGGTGAGGATCATGATGGATGGAAAGAAACAACATGGTGTGGTGCTGTTACCGTCGTAAGAAAGGAACAGCCCTGTCGTTATTGCTAGAAACCTAAAACTGATAGAATATGAATCTCCATTTGACTGATAACATTCAGATGCCAGATCACCAGTTGCGTAAGCAAGTCATCGCATTATGTAATAAGGTGGGGAAGCCCTTGTTAAAGTTATCTACGAAAGACTATGAGGACAATGGGCTGGGAAACCTTGTCAAGCAATTCAGCGGACAGGCTGGTCTGGTAAACATCGAGGTGTTTAATGAGTTGCAGCATACCATCACGGGATGGCCTGGTGGCAAGCCGAACGTGGATGACAGCAACCGACCAGAGCGTGCTACACCTTATCCCAAACGTGTCATCGTGTTCTCACCGCATCCTGACGATGATGTGATCTCGATGGGTGGAACCATCCGTCGCCTGATACAGCAAGGGCACGATGTGCATGTCGCTTATGAGACGAGTGGGAATATCGCTGTGGCAGATGAGGAAGTCCGTCTTTATATGCATTTCATCAATGGCTTCAACCAACTTTTTGCCAATGGTTCTGATGAGGTCATCAAGATTCGCTATCAAGAGATCATGAACTACTTGAAACAGAAGAACGAAGGTGATCTGGATAATCCCAGTATTCTAACTGTCAAAGGGTTGATAAGACGGGGCGAGGCTCGTAATGCCTGTAGGTATAACCATATCGAGAAGGATCATATTCATTTCCTCGACCTTCCTTTCTATGAGAGCGGGAAGATTGAGAAACTTCCTGTCACAGAAAAGGATGTACGGATAGTACAAGAGCTGATAGCCGACATACAGCCCCATCAGATTTATGTCGCTGCCGATTTGGCAGATCCTCATGGTACTCATCGCAAGTGTACGGACGTTGTGCTTGCTGCTGTTGAAGAAGAAAAAGCAGCGGGTGCCACATGGCTTGATGACTGTAGGATATGGATGTATCGTGGTGCATGGGCAGAATGGGATATTGCGGATATCGAGATGTGTGTGCCGATGAGTCCAGAGGAACTGTTGGAGAAACGTAATGCTATCCTCCGTCATCAGAGTCAGATGGAAGGTGCCCCTTTCATGGGAGATGATGCGCGGTTGTTCTGGCAACGGGCGCAGGATCGTAATCGTGAGACAGCGAAGCGTTATGATGAGTTAGGTCTGGCTTGTTATGAGGCAATGGAGGCATTTGTGGAATATAAGTTTTGAGAAGATGAGAAATTGGGTGGTGTTGCTGCTGATGAGCTATGTGTCTGTTGCGGTAGCGGAAAATACTGATTATCAGGTGGTTCCTCTTCCACAAAGTGTACAATTGCAGAAAGGTGAGCCTTTCGCTTTCCAAGAGGATGTGCGTATTGTGGCACAAGAAGGTTTGCAACGTGAGGCTGCTTTCCTAAAGGAATACCTTTTCGAGATGATAGGGAAAGAACTATCTGTCGTCTCCAAACCTCGGAAGGGTGAGCGTAATATCTCCCTCTCTGTTTCCTCAAGGATTAGTCAAGTGGAAGGGTATGTACTTACTGTTGACAAAGAGCATGTTTCTATTGAAGGAGGTTCTGCCGCAGGTGTTTTCTATGGTATACAAACCCTACGTAAATCATTGAGTGGGGATTCCGTACTGGCTCCTGTCATCATTAAGGATGCACCTCGCTTCTCTTGGCGGGGTATGCATCTCGACTGCTCCCGTCATTTCTTCCCAGTGTCTTTCGTGAAGAAATTCATTGATTTGTTGGCATTACACCAGATGAATGTGTTCCATTGGCATCTTACGGATGACCAGGGATGGCGTATAGAAATCAAGAAATGGCATCAACTGATCACGGTAGGCTCTCATCGTACTGGTACAATTATCGGTACGAACTCTGACATTGATGATGAGATACCTTATGGAGGCTACTATACCCAGGAGGAAGCGCGTGAGATAGTCGCTTATGCCCAAGAGCGTCATATCACCATCGTCCCAGAGATAGACATGCCAGGTCATATGCTTGCCGCACTTGCCAGTTATCCGGAATTAGGATGTACGGGAGGTCCTTATCAAGTGGGACATTACTGGGGGGTCTATAAGGATGTCCTTTGTGTAGGTAATGAAAAGGTGTACCAATTTGTGGAAGACGTGCTGTCGGAAATCATGGATATCTTCCCTGCAGAGGTTATTCATATCGGCGGTGATGAGACTCCAACTGAGAAATGGGAACATTGTGCGAAATGTCAGTCGTTGGAGTTAAATGGTCATACCTTGCAGGGTTATTTCACTAAACGGGTTACTGACTTCCTGACAGCCCACCATCGTCGTGCTTTAGGATGGGATGAGTTGTTGGATAACAAGGCTCCGCAGGATGCGATGATTATGTCTTGGCGTGGAACAGAACCAGGTGCTAAGGCAGCGGAAATGGGACATGACGTGGTGATGGCTCCTACGACCCATTGTTATTTCGATTATCAGCAGGTGAAGGACGTTCTTTTTGAACCTAGTCGCTGTGGTGGCTTTATTCCCATAGAAAAGGTGTATAGTTTAAATCCAGTTCCAGATAGTCTCTCCAAGGAGGCAAAGCGACATATCCTTGGTATACAAGCTAACCTGTGGTCGGAGTATATGACGAACGAGCGTATCGTGGAGTACCAGGCTCTTCCCCGTATGTCAGCACTTGCTGAGGTGCAGTGGACACAGCCATCACGAAAGAACTATGACGACTTTGTCATACGACTGACTCGTATGACAAGACTATACGACAAATATCATTATTATTATTGCAAGCATTTGTGGCCAGACCGTCAGATGCCCAGTCGTTGGCAATTCTGATATCTATTGCCCACCAAGACGTGAGAAGTACTCGATGATGTCCTCCCATGTCTTGAACGTGTCGGAACCGTACTCCAGGAGCGTTGCCAACGACCCCTCTGACTTCTCCTGTCGAGGGGAGGTTATCAGGTAGTCCCCATAAAGTAACTCACGGCGTGGGGTGAAGATGGTATGCCGCCATGCGGGGACGTTGATGTAATCATCGAGCCATGCCATCTCTGTCCATCCTCCATGAAGAGGTGGTGGTGCCACAAAGAATACCTCGTAGTGCTCAATCAATAGTCGAACGGCTTTCTGTACGGATGATACTGGCTTCTGGTAGGAATCCATCATCGTCTCTATACCTATATATATAATAGGACGCTGTCTTTTCTCCTGCTTATCATCAATCCAGCGGATAACAGGGACGACGGAGTGCATATAACTTTGGTCGTCCATGCGGTGCGCTCCGTGGAAATGAGTGGCTTGCGAGTAGTGCTCGCAGAAAATACCCATCGTGTCTACCAAGTCATCCTTGTCGCCAAAGAGTCCGTAGACTCGCTGCTCATCCTCTGGGGTAATCCCGATGAAGCGTTGTTCCGAAACTTCCCGATACGCTTTGACAAGCGCTTTATCGACATAAAATTCTTGGATACCGTCTAGTCGGGGATTTTGAAATTGCTGTGTTCCCGTCATACCGTGTTCTCTCATCGTTTCTGCTATCTCCAGAGCAGGGTTGATGCAGATACGATCGAAACCACGCAACTGTTCTGTGTACATACCTCCCATAGAAGTACCGATAATAAGGTCGGGTGCCTCTGTTTCACAGATATGATGTAACAAGGCAATTGCTTCATGGGGGTCAATAGGTAAATCGGGAGCGATGACACGTGCGTTAGGCATTACGGAACGCAGACGTGTCACCGTTCCCGACTGTCCGCTGGAGGCGAAGCCGTGACAGTATAACACTTTCTTTCCCGCCATCAAATCGGGAAACTGTTTGATATACGAATTCTCAGCAGCCATGTCAGACGGTAGTGTGACCGTTTAGTTGTCGGGGTCACCTAAATAGTGATACTCCTTGATATTTGGATTCTCTCCCACATACTCATCTTGTGGAGCAGGATCGATGAGTCGTTCCTTGTTGTAGTTCTTAATGGTGCTTACGAACAAGATGATGTCACTGTATTTAATGGTGGGAATAACGAGATTAAAGATACCGACACCCACACGGATGCCCTCCGCACTCAGATTGTTACGTAAACGGGCTGTGGTGTAGAAAGAGTGGCGGTAAATCTCCAACTTGTTATACTTATGAAAAGCCTCCATGACCTCCTTGTCGTTAAAGGTGGTGTCTGCCTCTGTGAAGATACGACTGAAATTTGCCACAGCATCATCAATGGCATCACCTTTAATACTGTCGTTCTGTTGTATACACTCACGGATGTTGTCCATCATCTCCGTCTCCATCTTCTCGTCAGAAGGTACTGTGATGACAGCAATCACAAAGAGAACGAAAAGTAATACTAAGAGGATAATGATTTTACCCAAGCAGCTATGATAAAATTCTTGAGGAAGGGATTGCTTGGTGCGATATGAGTTTTTGTTGTCTTGTTCCATATATTATGAAATTGATTAAATCGTCGTGTTATTATGTATCAGATTCATAAATTCCTGTCTGGTCTTGGCTTGGTTGAATGCGCCACTGAACTCGCTAGTGGTCGTGATGGAGTTTTGTTTCTCAACACCACGCATTTGCATGCACATGTGTCTGGCTTCAATGACAACCATGACTCCAAGGGGGTGCAGTGTCTCCTCAATACATTGTCTGATCTGCAGTGTCATGCGTTCTTGTACTTGGAGACGGTGTGAGAAGATGTCTACCACACGGGCTATCTTCGAGAGCCCGGTGATGTAGCCATTGGGAATATAAGCCACATGTGCCTTCCCATAGAAAGGTATCATGTGATGCTCACAAAGTGAGAAGAAGTCAATATCCTTGACGATGACCATTTGACTGTAATCTTCTTTGAAAAGAGCCTGTCGGAGTACCTGATGGGCATCCATAGTATAACCTCGTGTCAATACCTGCATGGCTTTTGCCACACGCATCGGGGTCTTTAACAACCCCTCACGGTCAGGGTCTTCTCCCAGGAGTGACAGTATCTCTTTATAATGGGATGCCAGTTCATCAAGTCCTTCTCTGTATTCTGTTTCAGGATTCATCAGTATGATACGGTTATTTTGCCTTTTACAATGGATGCCTGTTTATACCCCATGTTCTGTAGTCTTACCATCATCTGGTATGCTTCCTCATAAGTACGGAAATTACCTACACGGCAGATCCAACGGGGAGAGTAGAAATGAACATATACAGCCACATTGGGTATTTGTGACTTGATATTGTTACGTATCTGCTCAGCTGTCTGACGGTCTTTACGGGAATTACCACCAGCAAAAGCCTGTACACGGTAGCCCATGATTTTCTGGGTGGCTTTCCTTGCAGACTCTACCGGTTCTGTTTCCGTATTCTCTGAGTCAGTGGTCGTGCTGTTAGTGGTACTTGCCTGCTTGTTGTCTTTGGTGGCCTCTGGTTGCTTCTTGTTGTCAGAAGGCTTTTGATTTTGTACACCAGTAGCAGTGGGATCGTTTACCAGTTGGTCGATTTCCTCGTTTTGATGAATGGTCACAGTCCCTTTCCCTTCCACATGTTTCTGGACACGTTGGGTGAAAGTCTGTGCATTGGCATGCGTCAACATGCCAACACACAGGATGAAAGTGACTATCCATCGATTACGACGAAAGGATATTCGCATCATGTCTTTTTTATTTCCAAGCATCGATGATACCCTTGAAGTCAGCGCATTTCAAAGAAGCGCCACCAATCAGACCACCGTCGATGTCAGGTTTTGCGAAAAGCTCAGGAGCATTGCTTGCCTTACAGCTTCCACCATAGAGGATGCTGGTGTCCTCGGCAACAGCCTTACCGTATTTGTCGGCAACGATAGAACGGATGTATGCGTGGATCTCCTCAGCCTGCTCAGCGGTAGCGGTCTTACCGGTACCGATGGCCCAGATAGGCTCGTAGGCGATGACGATCTTACGGAAGTCCTCCTCGCTGAGGTTGAAGACACTGCCTTCCAACTCTGCCTTCACGACTTCGTTCTGTTTGTTAGCCTCACGCTCCTCAAGGGTCTCGCCGATACAGAAGATGACTTTCAGACCGTTCTTCAAGGCAAGCAGCACCTTCTCTTTCAGGATCTCTGGAGTCTCCTTGTAATACTCGCGGCGCTCAGAGTGACCGAGGATGACATACTGGGCTCCTGTGCTCTTCACCATCTCGGCAGATACCTCACCAGTGAAAGCACCCTTCTCCTTGTCAGCGCAGTTCTCAGCTCCAAGACCAATCACGTCTTGATTGATGACCTGAGCCACAGAGGCAAGGTGGATAAATGGGGTACAGATAACTACACCACAGTTGGGTTTGTCGGCAGCCAGTGCCTCGTTCAGTTCTTTTGCCAAAGCAACACCTTCTTGCAGGTTCAGGTTCATCTTCCAGTTTCCTGCTACAATTTTCTTTCTCATGTCTTTACGTTTTAAGATTTGATATAATTTAATTGTTTTTTCACCTTTCTTTATCCAGTTCGACCAAGCCCACAGGCGGTCGGCGATGGTCAGCAATACCAGCGGCAGGACATACCACAGGAGTATCACCAGAATTTTCTTCGGTACGGAGTCCTCGGGCATCTTCCCTATCTTCGTCTTCTCTAGTGGTGCACTCAGCTCGTCTTCCCCTGGCAGGATGTTGTGACTCCATTTGCGGATGATGGTACCATCCTTGAGAAGCATCAGTCCTGGGTTACTCCGTATCATTGTCTTCAAGACAATATCGTCTGTCTGGCAGAACGTGTATTCCGCTCCTGTGCCGTCGCGCCACTTGGTGATCGCCTTCTCCCCACTTGCCGTCAAGCAGTAGAAAGGATAGCCTTCCTCCATCGCATATTCGTAAATCAGGTTCAGTCTGCCGAACTGACTCTCGTCAGCCTCTTCCAGATGGGGTGACACCAGCAGGAACACGTAGCCTTTGTCATTCAGCACGGAGTCAGTGATGTCATTCCCGTCGTCTATGCGTTCTAAGAAGAACTCACTATATGGCGACTCTTCTCCCTCCATCATCTGTTGCCATCCTTTCCTCAGGTCCGTTCCAATATGATAGGGACGAAAATCGAAGTATGGCAAGTCATAGAGTGACTGTCCTGCCACTATCAGGATGAACAATGCTGTGAAGTTCATCACAATCCATTGGTTCGTCCTTGATACGAAGCGCATCATATCCAGTGGATAGCATGCCAGCAGGATGGCACAGGCAAGGAGGATGATGTTCTTCCAGAGTGTCTGCCAGTTGGTGAGCACGATGGCATCCCCAAAACAACCACAGTCACTGATGGGATTGGCGAGAGCCAGCCACAGTGTCAGTGGTGTCATGATCATGAGCCATACCAGAATGACACGTGTCACTACACGTCGTCGGATGGCAAACAGCAGACAGATACCGAGCCAGAACTCGGCAGCCGACAGGAGTACTGACAGGATGAGTGTCAGGCCATCGGGAACGTAGGCTCCCAGATGCAACGCCTCCAGATAGTCGGCTATTTTGTATTGTGTGCCCAGCGGGTCTACAGCTTTGACGAATCCTGACAGGATAAACGCCAGCGCGACGACCAGTCGGGCAATGTTCACTATGATCTTTCTCGTCATCACTCACTCAACTTGATCGCTCCGAAGACCGCATAGTTGATGATGTCCATGTAGTTGGCATCGATGCCCTCGCTGACGAGGGTGTCACCTCCGAGATTCTCAATCTCCTTGATGCGTTCTATCTTGGTGAGGATGAAGTCTGTATAACTGCTGACGCGCATACCACGCCACGCCTCGTCGTAGTCATGGTTCTTGCGTTTCATCAGCTCCAGCGCCTCCAAGGCATAGCGGTCATAGAGCGCCATCGCCTCCTTCGGTTGCATGTCAACAGTGTCAGAGAAACCCTGTGCCAGTTGGATAAGTCCCACGATGCCATAGTTAATCAGGGCGATGAACTCAGGCCGGATGCCTTCGCCCACTAGCGACTCCTTCTTGATTTCCAGGGAACGGATGCGCTTTGCCTTAATAAACAACTGGTCGGTGAGGGACTGGGGACGCAGGATGCGCCAGGATGCACCATAGTCATGGAGCTTCTTCTCAAACAGGCTACGACATTCCTGCATCACCTGCTCGAACTGCGCGTTGGTTTTCTCGTTTTCCTTTGACATGATGTATTTTAGAAATTAACAGCGAACGAGGCGCCCAGCACGAAGGAATGCATGGTCTTCTTGATGCTCTTGCTGGCTGTGAAAGTCTCTTTAATCTCAGCTTCGGTCATATTTTCAAAAGCTGATGGATACATGGCGTAAGGAATGCCTCCGTAGTTGTAATTCATCGTGTAGGTCTTACGGGCAACATCGTAATCAAGGAATACCTTCCATGAGAAGTTTTTCTTGTAGGCATAGGTAAGCGAGATACCAGTACCAAACTTCATGGTGTTATTACCATCAACGGTGAAGTAGTCCCATTCCACGTCGTATTCTTTACCAGTTGGCTGATCAGGTTTGTCCCCTTTGTTATATTCTTTACCTGCTATCTTGGCATTCAAGGAGAGCTCCTGCATAATACTACGACCAATGAGCAGTTTGCTGCCTAAGGCAAAACGGTTGGAGATGGGGAAATTGAAATAAGCACCGAGGTCTACAGCAAACTCCGTCAGGTGGTCACTCTCGATCACGAAGTCAATATCGTCAATCGAAGCCTCTATGTCTTTCAGCTCTTCTTCATCTAACTGACTTATTTCATCATACATATAATATACGTCCTCCCAGGCAAAGTCAGTAATCTTATTCCATCCCTTGATAGGTGAGCTCTTCACACGCAGTCTACCACCCACACCGATATAAGGATTGAAGAAGTAAGCACCTTCTGCACCTACAACTGTGGAAGCCTGGAATTTCAGGTTCAGGTTATCGGACCATCCGTAATTTTCCATGTCGAAATCGAGGTCGCGAGTTCCCAGTCCGATACCCATCGAGATAGAGAAGAACGAGGGGTGATCAATGACATTGGGGGCACCGATGATGTCGTTGCGCAGCAGACCTTTGCCTTTGAAGAGCAGGTCGCAGAGTGCATAGCCTAACTCACCGGACAGCATACCAATACCGGCACCAGAGAGCACGTCACTGATCCAGTGGCGGTTGTTCAACACACGCATCACACCAGTTGCCGTAGCCACACTATAACCAGCTACTGACCACCAGGGAGAACGGGTGAGACCATATTCCTTGTGCAACAGTGTAGCACCAACGAAGGCTGTGGCAGTATGTCCAGAGGGCCATGAGTTGGCTGTACTTCCGTCAGGACGCATCTCCTTGGCTGTGTGCTTGATGGTGTTGACAAGGAGTGCCATGATACCATAGCCCATACCGGCGCTTGCCAACAGACGGGGCCAGTCGCTGCGTCCCTCGTAACCGCCTAATTTCAGACCGACAACGGCAGCAGGACCGAAGAACTGGGTATAGTCGTCGATACCCGTCTTGAATTTTGTTACCAGTGAGTGCTTTTGCTGCTGTTTGAAGGCGTTCTTCTCGCTCTTGGCAATGATACCGGCGATAAAGAGGGGCACACCAGCGAATGTCATGTCTTCCATGAATTTATATGGCTTGGTGCCAGGGTTTGTGCGTGACTTGAAGAACGCAAAATCCATTTTGGGCTCTGGAGCTGTCATTGACAGTTCGTTTCGGTAACCGTTCTCATTACTAAATGTACCAAGCTCTGCCTTCATCTCGGGAACTGTGAGCTTTAACGGCTCCATGTCCTTATAGCTGTCCGTATTGGCTTGAACAGCTATAGTCATAGTCAGGAAAATAGCGGTTAATAAACGTTTCATTCTTGTTCTACGTATTTAATTAATTATTAATTTGTGTGCAAAGTTACAAATATTTTTGTACTTTTGCAACCGAAAAGAGAAAAATGTCATGAAATTATATTCTGATGCCGCTTTGGCAAAGATATTAGACCAAGAAATATTCCATCAGATCAGTGCTGTCGCAGACCGCTTGGGTGTTGAGTGCTATGTGGTGGGAGGGTATGTTCGTGATATTTTTCTGGAGCGTCCTTCCGACGACATTGATGTCGTTGTGGTGGGCAGTGGTATTGAGGTGGCGTCAGCACTAAAGAAAGAATTGGGAAAGAAGGCACATCTCTCTGTATTCCGCAATTTCGGAACGGCTCAGGTGAAGTTCTCGAGGAACGAGGAAGGAGGAACGAGGAGGGAGTACGAAATAGAATTTGTAGGAGCTCGCAGGGAGAGTTATAGCCACGACTCACGCAAGCCTGTTGTGGAAGACGGGACGTTGGAGGATGACCAGAACCGTCGCGACTTTACGATTAATGCGATGGCAATTTGCTTGAATAAGGAGCGATTTGGTGAATTAATTGATCCTTTCAATGGTATTGCGGACCTGCAAGATCATATGATAGCCACACCCCTCGACCCGGAGGTGACTTTTTCCGATGACCCCTTACGTATGATGCGCTGTGTCCGTTTTGCCACTCAGCTCAATTTCCAGATTGAGGATGACACCTTTGACGCACTGGGAAGGATGGCTGACCGTATTAAAATAGTCAGTGGGGAGCGTATAGAGGTGGAGCTGAACAAAATCATGATGGCGACTCATCCCAGCATAGGTTTTGAGTATCTGCAACGTAGTGGGTTGTTGCAAATCATACTCCCGGAGCTTGCTGCTCTGGATATCGTGGAAAAGAAAGAAGGACGGGCGCATAAGAACAATTTCTACCACACCCTTGAGGTCTTGGAGAATGTTTGTCGTCAAGGAGCGCCTCTGTGGCTGAGGTGGGGTGCGCTTTTGCATGATATCGGCAAGACAAAGACGAAACGTTGGGAACCTAAGGCGGGATGGACCTTCCATAACCATAATTATGTTGGCGCGAAGATGGTACAGGACATCTTCCGCCGATTGAAACTGCCGATGGGTATGGAGATGCGTTATGTGCAGAAACTCGTTGATCTCCACATGCGTCCTATTGCTATTGCTGACGAGGAGGTGACCGACTCTGCCGTACGTCGTTTGCTGAATGACGCAGGTGATGATATTGATGACCTCATGACCCTTTGCGAAGCAGATATCACCTCGAAGAATGAGGTGCGTAAACAACTGTTCTTGGAGAACTTCCGCATGGTGCGTGAGAAACTGGCAGACTTGAAGGAGAAGGACTATAAGCGACTTCTTCAGCCGGTCATCGATGGCAACGAGATCATGGAACTCTTTCATCTCTCTCCCTCTCGTGAGGTGGGTGTCCTTAAGCAATATCTAAAAGACGCCGTTCTCGATAATAAAGTAGAGAACGAACGGGAGTCGCTCATGCGTCTGTTGCTGGAGAAAGCGAAAGAGATGGGGTTGGAAAAGCAATAAAAGGCTATAAACGGTGAAAGGCAATGTTTAATAAGATGTGAAGGCGGCACCTCCTTGTTACCTGTAATATTCTGATTATCAAATATTTTTGCAAGGCGGCAATGGTAACAAGGGTTTTAAAAATACGTGGGGAAAAATAGGAGGGTTTGCTATCAGCAAGCGTTGGAATTCCAAAGAGAACAGTATATGCGAAGAAAAGAACGTCGAAAGTTGGAAAATAATGTTTAATTTTGCAGCGGAAAAGATAAAGGTCCGTATGCAAGAGTTGAAAATTGTCCATGCGATGGAAGATGAAATTCTCTTTGTAGACGACATTCGGGATGCAAAGGATTTGCCTTCCATTAGTATGTCGTATAACTCCATTGTACATTGTCGAAAAGGACAAATTATCGTTGAAATGGGTGGTAACCATCAGGTGAAAGTCATTTCAGGGCAATTGTTGTTGATACCTGTGGGAAAGCTTGTCAATCCTATGCTTGTCAGCACTGATGCGGAGGCAACTGCTTTGCTGGTGTCAGACAGGATGTTGAAATCGGTATTGGGTAATCAGATAAATATCTGGAACAAGGCGATGTACATGCGTGAGATCTATGTCGTGGATGGCAATGACTGGTTAGGGAGTATACAGAAATATACCCATTCTATCTTCAAAATTGAGAAGATGCCGTTATTGTCCTGTGAGATTATGGTGTCGTTCTTGCGAACGACGTTGTTGATGATTTGTGAGGAACTGCTGCGTCATGAGGATATGGCGTTAGGGGGCGATACCTCAAGTATTCACGACAAGGAAATCTTCAACCAGTTCCTGCAGCTATTGTCCAGCCAGGAACAGAAACGCCAGCGTGTGTCATTTTATGCCAGTCAGTTACATATCACACCCAAGTACCTTTCCTTGATATCGAAGAAGGTCAGTGGCAAGAACCCCATGCGATGGATTACGGAGAGTACGATGCAAGACTGCTACTCTTTGCTGAAGGAGACGGATATGAGTATTAAGGAGATTTCCAACAAGTTGGGATTCCCCAACTCCTCGTTTTTTAGTCAGTATTTCCGGGAACAGGCAAACGTAACCCCAATGGAATACCGTTTGGAACATAAAAGAGTTGTGCGATGAATACGGTGAAGGTCAAACAGGTACATGATCACAGGACGATGAATGATTTCGTTCATATTGTGGATAGCATCTATGGGAATTGTCCACAATATGTACCTGATTTGGAGTCAGATGTGCGGAAGCTCTTCAACAGCCGGAAAAACCCGGGATTGGAGTTTTCCGACATCCAGGCTTTTGTCGCATACCAAAACGAACAGCCTGTGGGACGTGTCGTGGGAATTGTTAACGGGAAGGCAAATCAAAAATGGAAAGTACGGAATGTCCGTTTCTCCATGATTGAGTTTATTGACGACATGACAGTTTCCAGTGCTTTGCTGAAAGCAGTTGAGGAATGGGGTAAGACAAAAGGAATGGATGCCTTGCAAGGACCATTGGGTATCACCGATTTTGACAAAGAGGGTATGCTCGTGGAGGATTTTGATATGGTAGGTTCCATGAATACCATTTATAACCCGGACTATTATCCTCGTCATATGGAGGCCTATGGGCTGGTCAAGGAAGTGGACTGGTTGCAGGTTCGTATTGATATTCCCCAAGACATACCGGCAAGATATGCCCGTGTGGCACAATATGCCAGGGAACAGATCGGGTTACGGGTGGTGAAACTCACCGTGAAAGAAGTTTTCCAATTAGGATACGGGAAAAAAGTATTCGCCCTCCTGAATGAGTGTTATCAGCCTATCTTTGGCTTCTCGACCTTGTCAGAGAGACAGATGAATACCTTCATCAACAAATACCTACGACTGATAGACTTAAACCTGATTCCTGTCATTCTCAATGACCGCCAGGAAGTGGTGGGTGTTGCGATTACGATGGGTAGCCTGTCAATGGCGATGCAAAAGGCAGGTGGTCGTTTGCTTCCGATGGGGTGGTACCATTTGTTGAAGGCATTGAAATGGAAACGGGAGGATCATGCGGAGATGTTGCTTATTGCTGTTCGTCCCGATTATCAGGGACTCGGCGTGAATGCGATGTTCTTCAATGACCTCATACCTATTTATAATAATTATGGATTCAAATGGGCAGAGACAGGTCCGCAATTGGAGGATAATGTCCGGGAACTGTCTCAGTGGAAGCCTTTGCACCCGCAATTTGTGAAACGCAGAAGATGTTATAAAAAGAAGATATAAAAATGGAAAGAAGAGTAGTAATTACGGGAATGGGTATTTGGTCGTGCCTTGGTACGACCCTTGACGAAGTACGCCAGTCCCTGTACGATGGTAAGAGTGGTATCATTTTTAGTCAGGAACGTGTGGATGCAGGATTCCGCTCCCCTTTCTGCGCTGATGTGCCGAAAGCTGACCTTAAACCTTATGTGAATCGTAATTTCAGACAGTTCATGCCAGAGGAGGCACAGTATGCCTATATGGCAACACGTGACGCTTTGGCAAGTGCCCGTTTGGAACAAGACTATATAGACCAGCATGAGGTGGGTATTATCTATGGTAATGATTCCGTAGCTGAGGCCACCATGCGTGCCCTTGACAAATTCCGTCAGTTCGGGTCTACCGCTGCCTGTGGTAGTGGTGCCATCTTCCAGTCGATGAACTCCACGGTGACTATGAACCTTGCCTGCCTGTTCCATCTGAAAGGTATCAACCTGACGGCATCGGCAGCCTGTGCGTCTGGCTCACAGTCAATTGGTCTGGGTTATCTTTTGATTAAGAACGGACTACAGGACTGTGTCGTATGTGGTGGAGCCCAGGAGGCAAACATGTATGGTGTCGCTTCTTTCGACGGCATCCAGTCGTTTGCCTTACGGGAGGATAATGATGCCTCCAAGGCAAGCCGTCCTTTCGACCGTGATCGTAACGGTCTGGTACCTGGTGGTGGTGCGGCAACCCTGATAATTGAGGACTATGAGAGTGCTGTCCGTCGTGGTGCTCCTATCCTTGCCGAGATTGTAGGATGGGGCTTCTCTGGTAATGGTGACCATATCTCAACACCAAATGTGGCAGGACCAGCACGCTCCCTTGAGCTTTGTCTGCAACAAAGTGGTGTTAATATTAAGGAGATTGGCTATGTGAATGCCCATGCCACTTCAACGAAGATCGGTGACAGCCGCGAGGCACAGGCAATTGCCCAGATCTTTGGAGATTATCGTGTGCCAGTGACTTCCACGAAGAGTCAGACGGGTCATGAGATGTGGATGGCTGGTGCTTCTGAGATCATCTATACTATGTTGATGATGAAGAATGACTTTATCGCAGGTAATGTCAATTTTGAGAATCCTGATGATGAGACGGCATGTGTCAATGTGGTTCCAGAGACAATCGAGGCTCATTTCGACACATTCCTCAGTAATTCATTCGGCTTTGGCGGTACTAATTCGACCCTGATCGTGAAGAACCTATAATCGCAATATCGCAATATCGAAATAACGCAATATCGAAACTTTAAAATTTAAAAAAACATTATGACAAGAGAAGAAATCATCGAGCAGGTTAATGGACTGCTCTCAGAAGAGTTTGAAGTAGAACAGAGTGAGTTTACACCCGATGCCAACCTGAAGGACACCCTTCAGCTGGACAGCATCAATTTGGTGGACTTGATAGCACTGGTACAGGTGACTTACAAGATCACAATCCCTGTCAATGAGCTGCACCAGATACAGACTTTCAATAACCTCTACGACTACATCGAGCAGCATCTGCCAGCATGATCATCAAGGGTGACGATATCAAGCAGCTCATCCCTCAGCGTGCTCCTTTCATGATGGTCGATGAGTTTGAGCAACAGGATGAGAACACTGCCAAGACGGTCCTTAACGTCAGCAGGGGTAATTATTTCCTGTTGCCTGACAGTATGATGTCGCCGACTGGGTTGATAGAGCATATCGCCCAGTCGTGCTCTGCCCTTGCGGCAAGCAGGAAAGAACAGACGGAAAAAGCACCTGTCGGTATGATCGCGGAGGTGAAGAACTTCTGTTGTCATCGTCGCCCGCAGTTGAATGAACAATTAACCACCACGGTGACCTTCGGTTTCTCGTTCGGTAGTATGACATTGGCGCACGGTATCTCCAAAATCGGGGAGGAGACCGTCGCTGAGGTAGACTTGAAAATATTCATGCAATGACGAATTTTTTCATCAGGTTATATCGGTATTTCCGCAACCATCAGATGGTCTGTTGGTTGTCAATGGTCGCCCTTTTCGCTTTCTTCGGATGGTTCGCTACACGTATCTATCTGGAGGAGGACATCGACAAGTTGATGCCCTCATCGAAGAACGAGGACGGTACCACGAAACTTGCCTTTGCCGATTTGAAGATCAAGGACAAGACATTCTTGTTGTTTGAGAGTCTGCAGACAGGTGTAGACCCTGCACGGCTGTCGGATGTCTGTGACCAGTTTGTGGATACTCTCCTGCAATGTGACTCGGCCACGCATACTATCGAGGATGTTTTCTACCAGCTGCCCGAAGACCTGATGGTGGATGGAGTCGACTACCTCTCCGCACATTTCCCTGCCTATATAGATACTGCCGCCTATGCTCGTTTCGATACTTTGCTGACCCGTGAGCATTTCGAGGTGCAGATGCGACAGAACTATGAGGATCTGCAGAGTGAGGTCGGAGAGTTGTTCCCTGAACTGATCCAGATGGACCCGATGGGGATGAGGACGGTACTCGCCAAACAGTTCAAACCCTTGTTAGAAGGTGGCTCGGGAAGTTACAAGACTATCAACGGTCATTTCTTCGTACCTGACTCCACAGTCTGTCTCGCCTTTATCACACCTCATTTCTCTGCTACAAATACAGGACAGGGTTCTGCACTCTTTGAGATGATGAACAGTCAGATAGAGGCATTTGCCAAGAGTCATCCCGACGTGCGTATCAGTTATCACGGGACTCCTGCAAGCGGCTATTATAACTCGTCACAAATCAAGCATGACCTGACGACCACCATCACGGGAGCACTGGTTTTGGTACTGGTCTTCCTCCTGGCGTGTTTCCGTCGGTGGGATACCATCCCCTTGTTGTTGCTGCCTGTTATTTTTGGAACACTCTTCGGACTGACGATGATGTATTTCATCAAAGGACAGTTCTCGCTGCTTGCTTTAGGTATAGGTGGTGTCGTCTTAGGTGTGGCACTCAGCTACGTGCTGCATGTGCTGACGCACCAGCAGTATGTCGGCGATCCGGAGAAGATGCTGCATGACCAGGTGAAGCCCGTATGGCTGGGTTGTCTGACGACGATAGGCTCGTTCGCAGGATTGATCTTCATACAGACAGACCTCTTACGGGACTTTGGACTCTTTGCCGCCTTCGCAATCCTCGGTACGACCTTGTTCAGTCTGACCTTCCTGCCTCAGTTCTTGAGAAAGAAAGTGTCTGGTGGACACGCTTTCGCATGGATAGACCGTGTCAATACGTATCCCTTCGACCGTAAGACCCCATTGCTGATTGCCCGTGTGGTAATCTTGGTGGTTTGTGTCGGAGCCTATCTTGTGGGAGGGACCCGTTTTGACGCAGACATGCATAACCTCGGTTATGAGGCGGAGTTGACTGAGCATTCGGAACAGGTGCTGCGGGAGAAAACCTATACGGGTGACAAGCAGAAATATTTTGCCAGCAAGGGGAAAACGATGGAGGAGGCTATTGAGCACTTTGCCTTGTTGGATCGTCAGCTCGACTCGCTGCAGCAGTTGGGACTGGTCAAGAGCTATACCCATACCAATCAGGTCTTTGTACCCTTGAAGGTTCAACAGCAGCGTATTGATTCGTGGAAGAAATATTGGACGGAGGAGCGCCTGTCGAAAGTGCGACGCCTGATAGCGGAGACAGCATCACAGGCAGGACTGAGCCAGGATGCCTTCGACACGTTCTTCGAGGCGGTGGCTGCCGACTATGAGCCGGATGCTTTGTATCAGGCAGGACTGATACCCGCAGGTTATCAGTCGACGCTGATGGAGGAGTCGTACGACGGTAATTTCCTTTGTTTTACCTCTGTCCGTTGTGCAAATGACAGTGTGCGCAGCAGCGAGAGCGACTATATCCGTATCTGTGACGCGGTAGCGGCACACCCGGAGTTGTTGGTGCTGGACACTTATTATTATACGACAGACACCCTGTTGCGGATGAGTGAGGATTTCAACGTGTTGCAGTGGTTGTCCATGGCTTTTGTCTTTGCCGTCTTGCTCCTGAGTTTCCATTTCAACCTCAAGCATGCCTTGTTGGGCTTCCTGCCCATCCTGCTCAGCTGGATGGTCGTCTTGGGGGCTATGGTATTGTTTGACATCCGCTTTAACCTCATCAGCATCATCATCTCCACCTTTATCTTCGGTATTGGTGTTGACTATAGCATCTTCGTGATGGACGGACTGACGCATCACGACCAACAGAAACTGACCTTCCATAAGACGGCGATCTTCCTGAGTGCCGTCACTCTGATAACGACAGTCAGCAGTATGCTGATAGCCTCTCATCCTGCCATTCGCTCCGTAGGGTTCTCCACCCTTGTCGGACTTCTCTCGGCGGTCATCCTATCCTATGTGCTGCAACCTGCTATCTTTAGATGGCTCAATAGGCGAAAGTGATGAAATATGATGTCGTTGTCATAGGAAGTGGTTTCGGTGGACTGGCTTGTGCCCTGCTGCTCTCGAAAGCGGGCTGTCGTGTCCTCGTGCTGGAGACCCATTGGCAACCGGGCGGTTGTATGCAGAGCTACCAGCGCAAAGGTCATACCTTTGACACCGGACTGCATTATGTGGGTGGACTGGACGACGGAGAGACACTGCATGATGTCTTCGGACAGTTAGGACTCCTGCGGCTGCCTTGGCACCGAATGGATGTGGAGGGCACCGACCAGATAACGATTGATGGGCGAACATTCTGTCTGGCACAGGGTTTCGACCGTTTCGTGGATGTGCTGGCAACGGATTTCCCCCACCAGCGGCAGGCATTGAGAACCTATGTTGGCATGCTGCAGGGACCGGATCCGGATCCCTCTGTTAACGCGTGGCAGTGGTTGGACGAGACCTTCAGCGACAAGTTGCTGATAGATGTTCTGTCTGGTTCATGCCTGAAGACTGAGCTACGACGTGAGTCTCTGCCGCTCCTTGCCTTTGCCCACAGCCAGAAGAGCTATATCCAGAGCAGCTGGCGACTGAGAGGGGACAGCGGCATGATTGTGCGCTCCATGGTGAATGACATCAGGCACATGGGCGGTGACGTGGTCTGTCGCGCTGAGGTGAAGGAGCTGATAGAACAGGACGGGCGTATCGTGGCTGCCATGTGCGACAACGGAGAACGCTATGAGGGTCGTCTCTTCATCAGTGATATCCATCCTGCCCAGACCTTTGCCCTTGTCAAAGAGAGTAAGGTGCTGAAAAATATCTTCCGCAGGAGGATGACGATGCTGGAGAATACTTACGGGGTGTACACCTTCTCGCTGGTGCTGAAGCCACATTCGCTTCCTTATTTCAATCACAACAAGTTCGTGTATGAAGGAGGCAGCGTATGGGACAAGGATACGACAAAGGTGATGCTGAGTTGCAGAGTACCGGAGGAAGACTCGGACGATGCCACGCTCCTTGACCTGCTGACACCATGTGACAATGACCCTATGACGCTCGCGGAGACGGTGATACCAGGACTGCGTGACATGGTCAGTGAACAGTATGTCAGCACACCTCGTACCTGGCAGCGCTTCACCCATACTCCCGACGGTTCTGCCTATGGGATACGGAAAGACTGTCGTCAGCCTCTGCTGACCATGCTGTCACCACGTACCCCTCTCAGTAACCTGTTGCTGACTGGACAGAATGTGATGCTGCATGGACTGGAAGGTGTGGCTATGACGGCAAGGCAGACATGTGATATCATCATGAAGAATCATACAGAATATTTGAGAATATGAGTAAATATGCATTAGTAACAGGCGGCAGCCGTGGTATCGGACGTGCCGTCGTGGTCAGACTGGCACAGGATGGCTATCAGGTGATCGTCAACTATGCCAGCAATCAGGCAGAGGCGGAGAGGACCCTTGAGTTGATCAACGGACAGGGTGAACTGCTCCCCTTTGATGTGAGTAATGCTGCACAGGTGCGTGAGGCATTGCAGGGATGGCAGCAGCGTCATCCTGAGGAATATATCGAGGTGCTGGTGAACAATGCCGGCATCCGTCGTGATAACGTGCTGGCACTGATGCCGGAGGATGACTGGCACCGTGTGCTGGATATCACGCTCTCCGGTTTCTTTAATGTCACGCAGCCGCTGTTGCCTGCCATGCAGCTGCATAAGTTCGGACGCATTGTCAATATGGCGAGTGTCAGTGGACTGAAGGGACTGCCCGGGCAGACGAACTATTCTGCTGCCAAGGGTGGAATCATCGCTGCCACCAAAGCGTTGGCACAGGAGGTGGCACGTAAGAACGTAACGGTGAATGCGGTGGCACCGGGATTCATCAAGACGGACATGACTGAGGGCTTGGATGAGGCTGCCCTGAAGAAGACGATCCCGGCTAACCGCTTTGGTAACCCGGAGGAGGTGGCAGACCTGGTCGCTTTCCTCGTCTCCCCCAATGCCGGCTATATTACAGGAAATGTTATCTCAATCAATGGAGGACTTTATACATGAGAAAGATTGTTTTATTGTTGTTTTGTCTGCTTACATGCTATGCAGGCACCAATGCCCAGACCGTCACTAAGACAACCCATAAGAAAGCCATCAAAACGGATGTGGTGACTACAGGCACACTGACGATCCGTAAACCGTCGTATGTTTGTATCTCAACAGATAATGACCGTGACCAGCTCATCATGGATGGTACTAAGTTTACCATGACGCTGGGGAAGAAGAAACAGGTGACGGATAGCCGCCGTAACCCGATGTTCGCCACGTTCCAGTCTGTCCTTGAGGCTGTCATCAACGGACGCCCGATACCTTCAGGCGAAGACTTGACGGTAACAGTCAAGGATAATGAGAAGACCATCACCATCATCCCCACAGGGAAGAAACGACAGATGTTCACCTCTTTTGTATTGGTGGTAGATGTTAAGACTTCAACCTTTAAGACACTGCGAATGAATGACAGAAGCGGTGGGTATATGGAATATACTTTTAAGAATAGTAAATGATTAAATTGAGAGGTTTCTTAATTGGCATGATGTGTTTGGTGGGCATGACGTCCTATGCCCAGCAAATTACCGGATATGTCACGGATGCCGAGACTGGTGATAGCATTCCATATGCCAGTGTCGTCTATAAGGGACATCATGTAAACGCAATTTCCAATGGGGAAGGACGCTACACCATTGCGCGTCACGAGGGCTGGAATATCACTTTCAGTGCTGTTGGTTATAAGACGCGTATCATCCCTGTCAATGCGAAGACAAAGGCGAAACTGAATATCGCTTTGAAACCTGATAAGCAGATGCTGGCAGAGGTGACAGTTAAAGCCAAACGTAGTCGCTATAGCCGTAAGAACAATCCTGCCGTTGAGCTGATGAAGCGAGTCGTGGAGGCGAAGAAAAAGACAGACCTGAGTGTAAATGATTATTATCAGTATAGTAAATATGAGAAAATCACCACCTCGCTTAATGACCTGAAACCGGAGCAGTTGGAACAGGGTGTATTTAAGAAACACCCATGGTTGGTGGAACAAGTAGAGGTCAGCTCGGCAACGAATAAGTTGATTCTTCCTGTGAGCATTGACGAGACGGTGTCTCAGAAAGTATACCGAAAGGAACCCCGTGCTGAAAAAACGATTATACAAGGTCAGTCATCGAAAGGTATCAATAATATCTTCCAGACGGGTGATATCGTTAATACCGTCATCAAGGATGTGTTTACAGATATAGACCTTTATCAAGACCATATCCGACTATTACAGTATCCCTTTATCTCTCCAATTTCAAAAGAGGGCATCGGTTTCTACCGTTATTACATTGAGGATACACTGGCGATAGAACGTGACAGTTGTTTTCATCTTCATTTTCTTCCCAATAACCAGAATGACATGGGCTTCCGTGGTGACCTGTATATCCTGAAGGACTCTACACTGCATGTCCGTCGTTGTGAAATGACGATCCCCAAGCAAAGCAACGTCAATTTCGTAAAGAATGTGAAGATCCTGCAAGAGTATGAGAAGTTGCCCAATGGCCAGTGGGTGCTGACGAAGGACGATATGTCCACGGAACTGAGCCTGTTGAGCTTCCTCCGGGAGTTGATAGTGACCCGTACCACTCGTATGAGGGATTATGCCTTCGACCCGATACCAAAGAAATTGTTCCGGGGTATAGCTCCTGAAGTGACGGAGGCAGATGCTCAGATGCGTGATGATGCATTTTGGAGCCAATTCCGGCAGGTGGAGCTTACCAAGAGTGAGAGTTCGATGGATAAGTTTATCCATCGGATTGAGAATATGAAGGGCATGAAATACGTAATTTTCGGACTGAAGGCACTCTTCGAGAACTCGATAGAGACGAGTACACCGAACTATATAGATATCTGTCCTGTCAATACGATCTTGAGTCATAACTATGTGGATGGATGGCGTAGCCGATTGAGTCTGAAGACAACGGCGAATCTCAGTAAGCATTTCTTCCTCTCTGGCTATTACGGTCGGGGATGGGGGAGTCATCAGAACTACTATAATGCAGAGTTCACGTATTCCATCAATCCTAAGAAATACCTACCTCATGAGTTTCCAAGACGTACCTTGAGTATACAGGTCAATCGTGACGTGTGTTCGCCTGGCGACCGCTTCATGGATACCGACAAAGATAACTTCATGGTAGCATTCAAATGGGCGGAGACTAATAAAATGATGTATTATAACCGTCAACAGGTGACATTCGACTATGAGACGGACTGGGGATTGAAAGCTACATTGATTGGTAAACTTGAGGAGAATGAGGCTTGTGGCAAGATGTCTTTCCGTACACTGGATGTCGCACCCCGAGAGGAGTTTTTCCGTACTGGTAATGGTGAGCATATCCGTACCACAGAAGTGACAGCTAAACTGCGTTACGCTCCAGGTGAGACGTATATCAATAATAAGTTGCGCCGTCGTGTTATCAATCTTGACGCTCCTGTGTTTAGTGTGTCCCACACAATGGGCTTTGATGGTGTCTTTGGAGGACAGTATTCCTACAATTATACCGAGTTGCATATCTATAAGCGCTTCTGGTTGAGCAGTTGGGGAAAACTGGATATCTCCTTGAAAGGTGGTATGCAGTGGAACCAAGTACCTTATCCCTTACTTATCCATCCGGCAGCAAACCAGTCGTATATCATTATTCCCGAGACCTTCAACCTTATCAACACGATGGAGTTCCTGAATGACCGTTTCGCATCGCTGATGGTATCATGGGATTTGAATGGAAAAATATTCAATCGTATTCCATTGCTAAATAAACTGCATTGGCGTGAATATATTGGATTCCGTATGTTGTGGGGTGAGCTTTCAGACAAGAACAACCCGTTCTTGCCTGAGAATGCAGGTAATAAGCGGCTGATGTATTTCCCGGAGGGCTCACATGTGATGAATCCTGACCGTCCCTATGCGGAGATTGTATTGGGTATCCATAACATCTTCAAGTTCTTCCATGTGGAGTATGTGCGACGACTGAACTATAATGATTTGCCCACAAGTCCCAAATGGGGCATGCGCTATGTAATTGCGTTTAGTTTTTAATTTCGCAAACCGTTGAATAAAACTTATTGGATGATAGAAGCCTTGCGTAATTTACGCAGGGCTTTATCTCTTATCTGACGTACTCTCTCTCGTTTCAGACCTAGGGACTCTCCAATTTCTGCCATCGTCTGACGCTCTGTATCTACACCAAAGAAAGCCTTGATGACAGATTGTTCTCGTTCGTTGAGGAAGACAATAGCACGAATCAGATCGTCCGAGAGAGTGTCTTGCTCTAATGACTGGTCAGCCTTGGGGGCGTCTTTATCCTCTAAGACATGGAGTAGAGTGTAGTTGTTTTTGGAGCCAACAGGAATGGACTCATCTGTAGAGAGAACCGGAATCTCTCCTGTCACTTTACGGATTGCTTCCTCAATATTACGGCGGATATAGGGAGCGGCGAAGGTGACGAATGGTTTTCCTTTGTCGGGGTCGAATTTTTCGGCAGCCTTGATCATACCAATACAGCCTTCACTGATGAGGTCGTCGGTGCTCAGCAGTTCTGATTGATACTGGCGTGCAAGTGTCACCACATAGCCCATGTTTTTGCTGACGAGTTCGTCACGTTGTCTTTTCTGTTCGTTTGTCATAGTGGCGACAAAGATACAATGAAAAAAAAAGAAATCCAAACTTTTATTTGGATTTCTTTCTGCTAGTCTCATCATGAGGTCGTTATGAGATCTCAATCATACGAGAGACTTTCGTTTCCTCCTTTTTCATTTTTGGCAGTATCACAGTCAGAATGCCGTTCTCTACTTTGGCGGAAATACCTTCCTTGTTGACATCCTCTGGTAGTGAGTAGTTTTGTTGATAGTTGGTGTAGCTAAACTCACGACGCAGGTAATGCTGTTTCTTGTCCTCCTCCTTGTGCTCCATTTTGTTTTCGATGGCTATGCTCAGATTGCCGTCGTCATTGATGTGTACACGACAGAACTCTTTTTTGATGCCAGGAGCGGCGACCTCCATCGTGTAGGCGTTCTCGTCTTCTTTGACGTTGACTGCTGGAGCGGTAGTGGTGGCGCATGCCATCATATCGTTGTTCATGAAATCATCGAATACTGTTGGGAACCAACTGTTTTTGAATACTGGTAACATAATCATACCTCCTAATTCTATTTTTAATTGTTTATGAATGTTATTTAATCTCTCTTGCCTATGCTTTCGCCTTGGCATTCACCCTCTATAGTACAAGTTATGTGCCAGTAATTGCCGTGTGTCAAATTGACACGAGCGTATGACAGTATGGCATATTTTTTATTTCTCTTTCACCATAGTAACTAGGATATTGTAAAAAGGTGGTCCTCCGAAAAATCCAAATAAATTTGGTTTCTCTTCGTTTATTCGGAATTTTCCACTATCTTTGTAGGCACTAATAATCAAAAAGATGAAGACAGATATTCAGATTGCCAGAGAATGCCAATTGAAACCGATTGGCGATATTGCGGCACAGTTGGGAATTGCCCCAGAGGAAATAGAGCCGTATGGACGTTATATGGCGAAGGTGCCCATCTCGTTGATTGATGAGAAACGGGTAAAAAAGAGCCGGTTGATACTGGTGACAGCCATCAGTCCTACAAAAGCAGGCATCGGTAAGACTACCGTTAGTATTGGACTGACGCTAGGACTCCAGAAACTTGGCAAGAAAGCCGTGGTGGCTTTGCGTGAGCCATCCCTTGGTCCGTGTTTCGGTATTAAGGGTGGTGCGGCTGGTGGTGGTTATGCTCAGGTGTTGCCGATGGAGAAAATCAACCTCCACTTTACGGGTGATTTCCATGCTGTCACCTCTGCGCATAACACTATCAGTGCCATGCTCGACAACTATATCTACCAGCATCGTAAAGAAGGTTTCTCATTGCGGGAAATCTATTGGAAACGTGTATTGGATGTCAACGATCGTGCTTTGCGTAATGTGGTCACTGGCTTGCGTGGCGATGGCGTAGTGTCAGAGACGGGTTTTGATATTACTTCTGCATCGGAATTGATGGCGATTCTCTGTTTGGCGACCAGCGAAGAGGATCTCCAGCATCGTATCGAAAATATTCTGCTGGGTATCACTTCCGACGGAAAACCTTTCCGTGTTCGTGACCTAGGGGTGGCGGGTGCTATTACTGTGTTATTGCGTGATGCCCTCTCTCCAAATCTCGTCCAAACCACAGAGCATACACCTGCTTTCATCCATGGCGGTCCTTTTGCCAATATCGCCCATGGTTGTTCGAGTGTGCTTGCCACCAAGATGGCGATGACTTATGGTGACTATGTGGTAACGGAGGCGGGCTTTGGAGCTGACCTTGGTGCTGAGAAGTTCTTTGACATCAAATGTCGTAAGGCGGGACTGCAGCCTTGTCTGGTGGTGATTGTCGCAACTACCCAGGGTCTGAAAATGCATGGCGGTGTGGATATTGAACTCATCAAAGAGCCGCATGCGAAAGGGCTGAGAGAAGGGCTGAAGAACCTCAACCGCCATATCCGTAACATGCAAAGCTTTGGACAACCCGTTGTGGTTACTTTGAACCGCTATGATACGGATCTTGAAGAAGAGATAGACATCGTCCGCAAGAATTGTGAGGACTTAGAAGTGGGTTTTTCTGTCAATGAGGCTTTTCTCAAAGGAGGTGACGGTGCGACAGCGTTAGCACAGACTGTTGTCGATACCATCGACCATATCCAGGCGATGCCCATCCATTTTACCTATCCTGAGAATGATAGTATTGAAGGTAAGATCGAAAAGGTTTGCAAATGTATTTATGGTGCTGCTGCCGTGGAGTTTACCAAGACAGGTAAGAAACGGTTGGAGGCTATCCGGGAGATTTTTGGAAAGGACAAGGATATTGCCCGTTATCCTGTCTGTATCGCCAAGACACAGTTTTCTTTCTCAGCCGACTCTACCCGCTATGGCTCTCCCGAAGGTTTTACTATCCGCATACGTGATCTCATCCTCAATTGTGGTAGTGAGATGATTGTTGCTATTGCTGGTGACATGCTTCGTATGCCTGGATTGCCTAAGAGTCCTCAAGCAGAGCGTATCACCATCGAAAACGGTGAGATAGAGGGACTTTCATAGTTCCCTTGCATAAACTTTGTTAAATATCTGCTATCTATTCTATAGATAAGGTGGTTTTTTAGTAATTTTGCATGCCGAAAACCGAAGTGATGGCTTGGGGTTTTGTGAGAAAAGATCATTTATTCGAATAAATAACAATTGATAAATAGGTAATGAAAATGAAAAAGTTGATGATGTCTGTGGCAATTGCTGCAACATTGGTTTCATGTGGCGGCGGAGGTGGTCGCCCGAATTTCGGTGACAATGAGTACCCCGTTGTGACAGTGGGAACGTCCAATGCCGATATGCAGTCTACGTATCCTGCTACCATCAAGGGCGTGCAAGATGTGGAAATCCGTCCGAAGGTACAGGGATTCATCACGCAGATTAATGTGAAGGAAGGTCAGACAGTTAGTGCTGGTCAGACCTTGTTCGTTTTGGATAACGCAACGTATCAGGCACAAGTCCGTATGGCAGAAGCTTCCGTGAATACTGCCCAGCAGCAAGTGAATACTACTCAGTTGACATATGAGAATGCCAAGTTGTTGCATGCCAACAAGGTGATTGGTGACTATGAGCTGCAGACCTCACAGAATTCGTATGAGAGTGCCAAGGCACAATTGGCGCAGGCTAAGGCATCACTGGCTTCAGCCCGTGAGACGCTGAGTTTCTGTTTTGTGAAAAGTCCAGCCGCTGGTGTCGTTGGTACCCTTCCTTATAAGAAAGGTGCTTTGGTTAGTGCCTCCAACTCATTGACGACCGTTTCTAATATCTCGTCAATGGATGTCTATTTCTCTGTGACGGAGAAAGATGCGATGGTCATTTCCGCTAATGGTCTTAATAGTATTCCTGCTGTGAAATTGCAATTGGCTGATGGAACTGTTTATACCCATGAAGGTAAGGTAACCAAAATGAGCGGTGTCATTGATCAGGCTACAGGTACCGTACAGTTGATAGCCTCTTTCGTCAATCCTGAGAAGAAACTGAAGAGTGGTGGCGCTGGCACTATTATCATCCCTCGTATCGCCTCTTCTGCCATCATCATCCCTCAGTCATGTGTATCAGAGGTACAAAACAAGAAGTTTGTATATACTTTGGGTAAGGATAACAAAGTAAAATATACTGAGATCAAGGTGGATCCCCAGAACGATGGTAATAATTACATTGTGACAGATGGTCTGAAGACTGGTGATAAATATGTAACCAATGGTGTTACCAAACTTACTGACGGTATGGAGATTGTACCCATCACGCCAGAGAAGTACCAGCAGAAGATCAATGAGCAAGCAAAGGCAATGTCAGCCGGTGACATCGTGGGAGCAATGAAGAAATAAGAAGTAAGAAAATATGACTTTTACGACATTTATTAAACGCCCGGTACTCTCGACGGTGATTTCTATCCTCATCGTCCTGTTGGGTTTTATCGGGTTGGTGTCGCTGCCTATAGAGCAGTACCCCAATATAGCACCCCCTACTGTTGCGGTATGGACCAATTATCCTGGTGCTGACGCAGAGACGGTGAAAAACTCCGTAGTTACACCTCTAGAGGAGAGCATCAACGGTGTGGAGGGAATGGACTACATCACCTCCACGTCATCCACTGGATCGGCACAGCTCTCTATTCTCTTTCGTCAGGGTATGAATCCTGATATGTGTGCCGTCAATGTTCAGAACCGTGTCTCCCAGGCTCAGGCATTGCTGCCTGCCGAGGTAACACGTATGGGTGTGACGGTGACGAAGCGACAGACTTCACAGGTGCTGATGTTCACGCTGACCTCTGATGGTCGCTACGACGATGAGTTCCTGACCAACTATAGTAATATTAACATCATTCCTGCCATCAAGCGTATTCAGGGCGTGGGTGACGTACAAAGCCCTGGTCTGAAGACGTACTCCATGCGTATCTGGCTGAAGCCTGACGTGATGAAACAGCATAATCTGATGCCGTCAGATATCAGTAATGTCCTTGCCGAACAAAATATCGAGGCTGCCCCTGGTAGCTTTGGTGAGCAGTCAGATGTCGCCTATGAGTATGCCATGCGTTATACGGGTCGTCTGAAGACTGCCGAGGAATTTGGTAATATTATCATATCTAGCGATGCCAATGGTCAGACACTGAAACTGAAGGATGTGGCACGTATAGAGCTGGGTGGTCAGCAGTATTCTGTTGCGATGAAAAACAACAACCTGCCGTCAGTGCTGGGTATGGTACAGCAGATTGCTGGATCGAATGCCAATGAGATTGCCAAGCAAGTTAAAGCAGAGCTGGAAGAACAGGCGAAACTGTTTCCACCGGGTATGATATATAAAATCAATTATGACGTAACGGAATTTCTATATGCCTCTATCGAGGAGGTAGTGTTTACGCTGGTCTTCACCCTTATCTTGGTGTTCATCGTGATATATGTCTTCCTGCAGGACTGGCGCTCGACACTGATTCCGTTGATTGCAGTTCCTGTATCGCTAATTGGTACATTCTTCTTCCTTAGTGTGTTCGGTTTTTCCATTAACCTTCTGACGTTGTCCGCCTTGCTGTTGGCGATTGCCATTGTGGTGGACGATGCTATCGTGGTGGTTGAAGCAGTACATGCTAAACTCGACCAAGGTTATAAGTCTCCACTGACAGCTTCTATTGATGCCATGAATGAGATTTCTGGTGCTATTATTTCTATTACGTTGGTGATGGCGTCAGTGTTTATTCCTGTGTCGTTTATCGGTGGAACCTCAGGAACCTTCTATCGTGAGTTTGGTGTGACGATGGCTGTGAGCATTTTTATTTCGGCATTGAACGCCTTAACACTATCTCCAGCACTATGTGCCATCTTCCTGAAACCGCACGATACAGAGGAACATGAGAAGAAATTGTCAATGGTAGATCGTTTCCATGCTTCTTTCAATACGGCTTTTAATGCTACGACAGATAAGTATAAAGGGGTGGTTGAGAAACTGGTACGCAAACCCATTGCTATTATCGTGACCGTCCTTATCGGTATCGTAGTATTGGTGGCTACGATGGCTACGACCAAGACCGGTTTGGTGCCTGACGAGGATACTGGAACAATTTTCTGTACCATCTCGATGCCACCAGCTACCTCTGTGGAACGTACCAAGCGTGTCATCAGTCAGGTGGATAGTATACTGGGTGCCGATCCAGCCATCCAAAGTCGCGAGCAGATCCAGGGTTATAACTTCATAGCAGGTTCTGGCTCTGACCAGGCAACCTTCATTATTAAGTTGAAGCCGTTCTCAGAGCGACAGAAGGGATTCTTCTGGAAGCTTAGCGGATTATGGCAGGGTGACGGTATCTACCGTTTCTTCCTCAATCCGTACGAGTCTAATGGCGTGCTCGCTCAAATTTACCTGAAGACAGCTCATATCAAGGATGCACAGATTCTGGCATTCGCACCACCTATGATTCCAGGATTCTCTGCAAACTCAGGTATATCTATCGTGATGCAGGACCGTACCGGCGGTTCTCTTGATAAATTCTTCGGTATTGTGAAGGATTACCTTGCTGAATTGAACAAACGTCCAGAGTTCCAAACGGCACAGACCTCCTACAACCCGAACTATCCACAGTACATGTTGTATGTTGATGTCGCTAAGTGTAAGCAGTCTGGCATCTCACCAAATACGGTGCTTACCACGCTGCAAGGATACTATGGTGGCCTATATGCTTCTAACTTCAATGCTTACGGTAAACTCTATCGTGTGATGATTCAGGGCTCGCCGGAGACCCGTATGACACCAGAGTCGCTGAACAGTATCTATGTCCGTACACCGGGTGGCATGTCTCCCGTACAGGAGTTCTGTCGTATGGAACGTGTCTATGGACCGTCGAACATCAACCGCTTCAACCTGTTTACCGCTATCAACGTAACGGCGACAGTGGCTGATGGCTACTCTACGGGTGAGGCTATCAAAGCAGCCCAGGAAGTGGCTGCAGAGATGTTGCCACAGGGTTATACCTACGAATATTCAGGTCTGACTCGTGAGGAGGCGAAGGCATCGAACACCACAGCTGTTATCTTCGTGTTGTGTATCATCTTTATTTATCTTATTCTGTCGGCACAGTATGAATCGTATATCCTACCACTTGCCGTGGTACTCTCTGTACCCTTCGGTCTGGCAGGCTGTTTCTTGTTTACTATGCTTTTCGGACATTCCAATGATATATACATGCAGATTTCACTGATTATGTTGATTGGTCTGTTGGCGAAGAACGCCATCCTGATTGTACAGTTTGCCTTGGAGCGTCGTCAGACGGGTATGGCGATCTCCTGGTCGGCAATCTTGGGTGCTGCAGCTCGTCTGCGTCCTATCTTGATGACTTCATTGGCGATGGTTATCGGTCTGTTGCCGATGATGTTTGCCTCAGGTGTAGGTAAGAATGGTAACCAGACACTGGGTGCCGCTGCTGTGGGTGGTATGTTGATCGGTACACTCTGTCAGATAATGGTGGTTCCCGCTTTGTTCGTTATCTTCCAGTCATTACAGGAAAAGGTTAGTCCGATGAAGTTTGAGGATGAAGAGGAGAACTCTGATGTTGCCACAGAGATTTCCCAGTATGCTCATCGTCCTGTAGACTATAAATTAGAGGAGTAAGAAAGTATGAAGAAGATCATGATATTCGTTGCCGCAACGATATTATTTGGCGGTTGTGGTGTATATAATAAGTATGAGCGTCCAGAAGTGGATACGAAAGGGCTCATTCGTGATGCAGTTAGTGATGTGGATACATTAGTGGTAGCACCGCAAGATACAGCTTCGTTTGGTAACCTGCCCTGGCGTAGTATATTCACGGACCCGCTACTGCAAACCCTTATAGAACGAGGATTGCAGAAGAATGCCAATCTGCAGAATGCGGCTCTCACTGTCCAAATGTATGAGGTTATGTTGAAGGCAGCAAAGCTAGCATTCCTGCCGGCCATTAATTTTGGAGGCAATTCTGTCGGTTATATCCAGACGCTTTATACGGATCCTTCGCAGACTCTCAAATCCTACACGTTCCCAATGACAGCTTCATGGACCTTGGATCTCTTCGGCAATATCTTGTCACAGAAGCGTTCTACCCAGATGAAGTTACTTGGTTTTAAGGACTATCAAATGGCTGTGCGTGCACAGGTTATCAGCGGTATTGCCAACAGTTATTATACCTTGTTGATGCTTGATGAGCAGCTCCGTATTGCTACGGAGATGTCGGGCATGGCGAAAGAGACCTGGGAGATGATGAAGTTACAGTATCAGCTGGGACGTATACGTTCTACTGGTGTACAGAGTGCGGAGGCTGCCTATCTGTCCACACAGACACAGATCAATGAGTTTAAGCGTCAGATACGTGCCACAGAGAATGCCTTGTCTTTACTGATAGGACAGGCAGGTCAGCAGATTCCTCGTTCTACACTCGCAGAGCAATCACTTCCTTCTGAGTTCTCTACAGGTGTGGGCATGGCGCTACTGAAGAATCGTCCTGATGTTCATAATGCTGAGATGCAACTGGCTTCCTGCTTTCATGATGTGCAGACCGCTCGCTCGAAATTCTACCCCACGATTAGTGTAGGCTTTACAGGATCCTTCGGTAATTCTGGTGGTACACTCAATCCTGGTAAATGGCTTACTAATCTCTTTGGTAATCTCACACAGCCCATTTTCAATCGTGGTGCCTTGACTGCTAATCTTAAGGTGTCAAAGATACAGTATGAGCAAGCTTTTAATACTTGGCAGAATGCTATCCTCTCGGCTGGTAATGAGGTCAGCAATGCCCTCGTTAATTATAATAGCTATGATAGAAACAGCAAACTGGAAGCACAGCGTGTTGAGATTCTCGCAAAGAGTGTGGAGGATACTCGTGCACTTTACAAGAGTAGTGGCTCTTCCTATCTGGAGGTCCTGACGGCGCAGACCCAGTTGCTCAATGCCCAACTTAACAAGGTTAACAACGATTTTGCCAAGATGCAGACGGTGGTATCACTATATACGGCACTCGGTGGCGGAGGAAAATAAGTTTATAGTTTATATTAAGAGTTTAGAGTTATGGCAAGTGAAATAAGTCCCAAGGCCGAGATAGATCCCAGAGCGAAGATCGGCAATAATTGTAAGATATTCCCCTTTGTGTATATCGAGGGTGATGTGGTGATTGGCGACGACTGTATCATCTTCCCCTTCGTCAGCATTTGTAATGGTACCCGTATGGGTAATAAGAATAAGATTCACCAAGGTACAGTCATTGGAGCTTTGCCTCAGGACTTTGAGTTCTGTGGTGAAAAGACTGAGTGTATAGTTGGTGATAATAACATCTTCCGCGAGAATGTGGTTGTCAATCGCGCTACTCATAAAGGTGGGAAGACTATTATAGGTAACGACAATGTACTGATGGAGGGCGCCCATATCTCTCACGATACGAAAGTGGGTGATCGATGTGTCTTTGGTTATGGTACTAAGATCGCAGGTGACTGTGAGATTGAGGATGGCGTGATATACTCTTCCAGTGTTATTGAGAATGCCAAGACCCGTGTGGGACGTGGGTCTATGATACAGGCAGGAACTACGTTCTCTAAGGACGTGCCACCTTTTATTATCTGTACTAAGAATGTGGAGTATGGGGGTGTAAATATGCAGGTGGCTCGTCTTCATGGTGTTGATGAGAAAACGTTGAAACATATAGCTAATGCCTATCGCCTTCTGTTTCATGGTAAGACCTCCACGTTTGATGCTGTCAACCAAATAGAGGAACAGGTACCTGATGGACCGTTTATCCGTCACATCATCGAGTTTATCCGTGCCTCTAAGATAGGCATCATTACGAAGATGTAAATCCTAATAACTTGCAGAGCAGGGTATCCCTGCCGCTATCACACGGTCGCGAATGGCATCCAACTGTTCGCGACTTGCTTTTTCTAATCCTTGCGCTGGTGTCTCACGGTCAATGGTATAGACCATCACTTGCTGGGGCTTGATTTGCTTGATGATCTCCAGCCAGGGAACTACATATTCTTCACCGGTGTTGTCAACGGACTCCATTGACTGTTGAATAGTACCCCGCATGAACATCGTTTGGATAATGAGATGTCCGTGGAACGTCTTCATATGTTCAATGATGGCATTGACATCATAAGTGCCGTTGGGATGGTCTACCTTATTGATATAGTCGGGATCAACGGTGTCCAGTTTGAGAATGTTGTCATCTACTTTCATCAAAGCATCATGAACCTGCTGGCGGTGGATCATTGTCGAGTTACTCAGTACGCATACTTTCGCTTTTGGACAGTATTGGTCACGCAACAGAATGGTGTCATCGATGATCTCCGCAAAATGGGGATGGCACGTCGGCTCTCCATTCCCTGCGAAGGTTAGCACGTCGGGCAACTGTCCTTCAGTTGTCATCTTTTGAAGCTTCTTCTCCAAAGCTTGTGTTACTTCTTCTCGAGTAGGCAAGGGAAGGGTAGGTCGGTGGTCTTCATTAAAGCCGCACTCACAATAGATACAGTCGAACGAACAAACCTTGCCATCAGCAGGCAGAAGGTTGATACCCAAGGAGATACCCAGTCTTCTACTGTGTACCGGACCGAATATAGGGGAGGGATAAATAATCGTACTCATAGGTGTCGTGTTATCATTTCGATTGCAAAATTAGTAAATAAAACGTAAATTGTTTTGTTTTTAGACTGATTTATTGTAAATTTGCAGCAAATTAGGTGTATTACGTCTAAAAAGGAAATGGGAAACAAAAGAAAAAGAACCCGCAACCGTCGTGGTATGCAGGTGGTTACGCTTTGTATCAGTACTACAATGGTATTGATATTATTAGGTATGGTGGTGTTTTCTGTCTTACTGGCTCGTAACTTGTCGAACCATATGAAAGAGAATCTGACCGTTACTGTAATGCTGAAAGATTATGTATCCGTAAACCAAGCACATCGTCTCTGCCGTGACCTGTACCATCGTCCCTTTGCTCGCAATATCGATTATATCAGCAAGGAACAAGCACAGAAGGAACAGACGAAAGAACTGGGTAGCGACCCATCGGAGTTTCTTGGCTTCAATCCCTTTTCTGCCACTTTGGAGATTCAGTTAAAGTCTGATTATGCCAACCGTGACTCGCTGAAATGGATTGTCAAGGAGATACGGAAGGATGCTCGTGTCAGTGATATCGCCTACATGGAGGATCTCGTGGATCAGGTGAATTTCAATCTGAGTCGTATCAGTATCATTCTGTTGGTATTGGCGGTACTGCTAACCTTCGTATCTTTCTCCTTGATAAGTAATACTGTACGCCTGAGTGTTTATGCCCGACGTTTTATTATCCATACCATGAAACTGGTTGGCGCATCCTGGGGGTTTATTCGTCGCCCGTTCATTCGCAATGCCGTCATGGTAGGGCTCATCGCAGCCATCCTGGCGAATATCGTATTAGGTGCCTGCTTCTATGGGTTGTATTTGACACAGCCAGGTATACTGACTATTATACAGTGGGAGGAACTTGCCATTACAGCTGGTGCGGTATTTCTTTTCGGACTATTAATCACGGCGCTGTGTGCATGGCTTGCCGTCAATAAGTTCTTGAAGATGACGGCAGGAGAGCTTTATAAGATTTAGTTTATAGTTCAAAGTTTGTTATTTATGGATAAGAGAAATTTAGCATTTGATCGTGTCAACTATATTCTTTTGGTCGTGGGCATGGCGATTGTTGTCATCGGTTTTATCTTGATGAGTGGGGCAGGCTCTACGGAGAGTGCTTATAATCCTGATATTTTCAGTGCCCGTCGCATCAAAGTAGCCCCGCTGGTATGTCTCTTTGGCTTTGTGTCTATGATTTATGCCGTAATGCGTAAACCTAAAGATAAGGAGGTAGAGAAATGAACTGGTTGGAAACGGTTATTATTGCTATCGTTGAAGGTTTGACGGAGTTCTTGCCCGTGTCATCTACGGGACATATGATTATCACTCAGAACTTGTTGGGAATCCCTCAGGGCGACCCGTTCGTCCATGCTTTTACATTCATTATTCAGTTTGGAGCCATCTTGTCGGTAGTCTGTCTCTATTGGAAGCGATTCTTCCAGTTAGACCATAGTCCGGCACCTGCGGACAGCAATCTGTTGCAGCGATTCAAACATAAGTATTATTTCTACTGGTTACTAATCGTCGGTGTCATTCCTGCTGTCGTGATAGGACTGTTAGCAAAGAAGTCCGGACTGCTGGACTGGTTGCTCGACAGTGTATTGGTGGTTGCTATTATGTTGGTAGTGGGTGGTATCTTCATGCTGTTCTGTGACAAGTTGTTCAATAAGGGCTCAGACAATAATAAGGTCAACGAGAAACGTGCGTTTAATATTGGTCTTTATCAGTGTATCTCTGTGATACCAGGTGTGTCACGCTCGATGGCAACCATCGTGGGCGGTATGACACAAGGATTGACCCGTAAGCGTGCGGCGGAGTTCTCCTTCTTCCTGGCCGTACCAACTATGGCAGGTGCTACGTTGCTTGACTTGATGGACCTGCTGAAAGAGGATGCCGCATGGGCTACTCCACATAACATCACCATGTTGTTGTTAGGATGTGCTGTCGCCTTTGTGGTTGCTCTGTTTGCCATGAAATGGTTTGTGTCTTTCTTAACAAAATATGGCTTTAAGGCATTTGGTATTTATCGTATCATCGTCGGTGGTATCATCATCGTGTTGTTGCTGACGGGTCACTCTCTTGCAATGGTTGACTAATGAACTTCCTGACAGGCGAATATATCTACATTAACAAGCCCTACGGTATGACATCGTTTGGTGCCTTGGCGTATGTCCGGACTCGTATCTCACGGAAAGTGGGAGTTAAACGAGTCAAGACAGGGCATGCCGGAACCCTCGACCCCTTAGCAACAGGGGTGCTGATACTCTGTACGGGAAAGAAGACCAAGGAGATAGAACGCCTGCAGCTTCATGACAAGGAATATACCGCTACGCTGCAATTGGGTAGTACCACTCCTAGTTATGACCTTGAGCATGAGGTGGATCAGACTTACCCTACGGAGCATATCACCCGTGAACTGATAGAGGAAGTGCTGACGAGTTTCGTTGGCGACATTCAGCAGGTGCCTCCCCAATATTCTGCCTGTAAGATAGGGGGGGACCGTGCCTATGAGTTGAAACGTAAGGGTAAGGAGGTGCAACTGGCTGCCAAGACAATCCATATCAGTGAACTGGAGCTCACCGACTTCCAGCCAAAGACTATGCAGATGAGTATCCGTGTCTGTTGTGGCAAGGGTACTTACATCCGCTCTCTGGCTCGTGACATCGGAAGGGCTCTTCACAGCGGAGCTCATTTGACAGCACTCTGCCGCACGCGACTGGGGAGTGTGCGCATTGAAGACTGCATCACCATCGATAATTTCTCTGCTTGGCTTGACCAGCAAGAGATCGAGGAATTGTCATATCATAATAATGAAATCCAGAAATAATTAAATAATCAATGAAACTATCACAATTCAAATTCAAACTGCCGGAGGCACAGGTGGCATTAGAACCGCCTCACAAAGTTTTTGAGAACGAGGATGGTACGGTAGAGAAGGTCTACCGTCGTGATGAATGTCGTCTGATGGTGGTACACCGTAAGAGTCAGACCATCGATATGTTCCAGAAGGATGACAAAGGCAAGGATACCGACCAACCGTTGTTGTTCCGAGATATTGTGAACTACTTCGAAGAGGGTGATGCTATGGTCCTTAACGACACGAAGGTGTTCCCGGCACGTCTCTATGGCACGAAGGAGAAGACGGATGCCAAGATCGAGGTGTTCCTGTTGCGTGAGCTTAATGAGGAGTTACGTCTTTGGGACGTCCTGGTGGAACCGGCTCGTAAGATCCGTATCGGCAACAAACTGTTCTTCGAGGATGATGGTCCAATGGTAGCTGAGGTGATAGATAATACCACCAGTCGTGGAAGGACACTGCGTTTCCTCTATGACTGTCCTCACGATGAGTTCAAACGTGAGCTGTTCGCCTTGGGCTCTGCACCTGTTCCTCGTTATATTATTGATAATCGTGAGGTGACAGCGGATGATATGGAGAACTTCCAGACCATCTATGCTAAGAACGAGGGAGCCGTGACGGCTCCAGCCTCGGGACTGCATTTCAGTCGTGAGTTGATGAAGCGTCTGGAGATTTATGGAGTTAATTTCTCTTATATCACTGTCCATTGTGGCTTGGGTTGCTTTGACCCGATAGAGGTAGAGGACCTTACCAAGCATAAGATGAGCTCGGAGCAGATGATGATCAAGGCGGAAGCATGTAAGGTGGTGAATGACGCGAAGGCTGGCGGTCATCGCATCTGCGCTGTGGGTGTCAGCACCCTACGTGCCACGGAATCGGCAGTGGGTACTGACGGTCTGTTGAAGGAGTTCGACGGATGGACGAATAAGTTCATCTTCCCTCCTTATGATTTCGGACTCGCTAACTCGTTGATCTCTAATTTCTACCATCCCGAGTCTACCATGATGATGGCGACAGCGGCGTTTGGTGGTTACGAATTGGTCTATGAGGCTTATGAGCAGGCTGTGAAGAACGGCTATATGTTTGGATGCTATGGTGATGCGATGCTGATCCTCGATGACTAGTCATCAGGTGTATTTGGGTCTCGGTTCGAACCTGGGCGACAGGGAGGGGAATATCCGTAAGGCAATAGACCTTCTCCATGAACGGGTTGGAGAGGTCGTCCGACAGTCGTCGCTGATAGAGACAGCCCCTTGGGGCTTCGAGTCTGAGCATCGCTTCCTTAACGGGGTCATACTCTGTGAGACAACCCTCACCCCTCGTCAGGTGCTCAAGGCGACACAGAAGATAGAGCGGGAATTGGGAAAAACGAAGGCTCACGCTACCATGCGTCAACTTTCAATGTTGAACTCTCAACTTCCAACTTTTAAAGACCGCCCCATCGACATTGACATCCTGCTCTACGATGACTGGAAGGTGGATGAGCCTGACTTGAAAATACCGCATCCGTTGATGCGAGAACGTGACTTTGTCATGATTCCTTTGAAAGAAATATTATAAACACTAAAACAAACTGCGTATGAAAAAACTATTTCTGACAATTGTTGCAGCACTGGCTGTCAGCCTGAGTGTACAAGCGGACAACCCGTACAAGAAGTTTACGGAGAATTTACCGTTCACTATGCCGGAGATCAGTGCTCCCGAGATTCCTGACCATCAGGTGAAACTCACTGATTTCGGAGCCATAGGTGATGGCGTGACCCTCAATACGGAGGCATTTGCCAAGGCGATTGATGCCCTGAGTAAGAAGGGTGGTGGTAAACTAATCGTCCCACAGGGTGTATGGCACACAGGACCTATCGTTCTCAAGAGTAATATTGAGTTGCACCTCAGAGCTGGTGCCGTCATCCTCTTTGCAGCTGACGAGAGTCTGTATCCCATTATTGAGACTTCCTTTGAGGGGTTGGACACCCGCCGGTTGCGGTCACCAATCTATGCCAAGGGTGCAACGAATATCGCCATCACGGGTAAGGGCGTGATTGATGGTAACGGTCAGTACTGGCGTCCTGTCAAGAAAGGAAAGGTGACAGAGGCACACTGGAAGGAATTGCTCGCTATTCCCGGCAGTCAGGAGATGAAACCCGGCTACTGGGTCCCTTCCGCCGGTTATGCCAAAGGTGAACAGGGTGCGAATATGAACGTACCCAATGCCCAGACCGAGGAAGAGTGGAATGCTATCAAGCGTTTTCTGCGTCCTGTGATGATCTCTTTCGTACAGTGTAAGAATGTGATGCTGAAAGGGGTAATTTTCCAGAACTCTCCCGCTTGGAACCTTCATCCACTGATGTGTGAGAACGTGATTATCGATCAGGTGTTAGTACGTAACCCCAGTTACGCACAGAATGGGGATGCCCTTGACTTGGAGTCATGTAAAAACGCTCTCATCGTCAACTCTCGTTTCGATGCAGGTGATGATGGCATCTGTATCAAGAGCGGTAAGGATGCCGACGGTCGTCGTCGTGGCAGACCTTGTGAGAACGTGGTGGTCGACGGCTGCACCGTCTTCGCCGGACATGGTGGTTTTGTTGTCGGCTCGGAGATGAGTGGTGGCGTGAGGAACATCCTCGTGGAAAACTGTCAATTCCTCGGAACAGATGTCGGCTTGCGTTTCAAGTCTACCCGTGGTCGTGGTGGTATCGTGGAGAATATATATATTAATAAGGTGTCAATGACGGATATCAAGACGGATGCTATTACCTTTAATATGTATTATGGTGGAAAGTCTGTCGCCGAGATGCTTGCTGATGGTGACAACCCTGACAATACCACTAAGATGCCTGTGACGGAGGAGACTCCCATCTTCCGTAATATCGATATCAAGAATGTCATCTGCAATGGCGCAGGACGTGCCATGGAGTTTAATGGCTTACCTGAGATGCCCATTAACGGCATCACCCTTCAGGATGTGAATATCCTTGCCAAGAAGGATGCCGTGTTTACTAACTGTGAGCATATCAAGAAGAAAAACGTAAATATCACGATACAGAAATAACAAAAAGAAATCCCGCTCCAATTGGAACGGGATTTCTTTTTTGTCCTTACATCTTATTTACGCAGACCAAGTGCCTTCACAATAGCACGGTAGCGGTTGATGTCCTTGTTGTAGAGATACTTCAGGAGCTTACGACGCTGACCTACCATCTTTGTCAGGGAGCGAGCGGTACCAAAGTCCTTGTGGTTCTTCTTCAGATGCTCTGTCAGGTGACTGATACGATAGGTGAACAATGCAATCTGGCTCTCTGCGGAACCAGTGTCTGTTACTGCCTTGCCATGCTTCTCAAAGATCTCTTTCTTTTTTGCTGAGTCTAAATACATAATTTTGATGATTTAATTGTTAATATAATACATCTTTCGGATGCCTGCCACCCTCATCGGAAGTGGGGTACATCGTCAAATGCGGGTGCAAAGGTACAACTTTTTTGCAAAACGGACAAATATTTATTGGAAAAGTTGTACCTTTGCACCCGAATTAAAAGGAAAAGGAATATGCAGGATATCCGTAACATTGCGATTATCGCACATGTAGACCACGGCAAGACGACGCTCGTGGACAAGATGATGTTGGCAGGTAATCTGTTTCGTGAGGGACAGAACCTTAGTAGTCAGGTGTTGGACGCTAACGACCTGGAGCGTGAGCGAGGCATTACGATTCTTTCGAAGAATGTAAGTATTAACTGGAAAGGAACAAAGATCAACATCATCGACACACCGGGACACTCGGACTTCGGTGGTGAGGTGGAGCGTGTGCTCAATATGGCAGACGGCTGCCTGCTGCTGGTGGATGCCTTCGAGGGTCCGATGCCACAGACACGTTTTGTGTTGCAGAAGGCGTTGCAGATAGGACTGAAACCTATCGTGGTGGTCAACAAGGTCGACAAACCGAACTGTCGCCCGGAGGAGGTCTATGAGATGGTCTTCGACCTGATGTTCTCATTGGATGCGACAGAGGATCAGTTGGACTTCCCCGTTGTCTATGGCTCCGCGAAGAACGGATGGATGGGCGAGGACTATAACACACCCACCAATGACATCACCTACCTGCTGGACAAAATCGTGGAGGTGATTCCTGCACCTAAGCAGTTGGAGGGTACACCACAGATGCTGATTACCTCTCTTGACTATTCGAGCTATACAGGTCGTATCGCTGTGGGTCGTGTTCATCGTGGTAGCCTGAAAGACGGACAGCAGGTGACCATCGCCCATCGTGACGGTACCATGGAGAAGACGAAGATTAAGGAACTGCATACCTTCGACGGTATGGGACATACCCGTACCGACCAGGTAGACTGTGGTGATATCTGTGCCGTCATCGGCTTGGAGAGATTCGAGATTGGTGACACCATCTGTGATGCCGAGAACCCGGAGGCGCTGCCACCTATTGCCATCGACGAGCCTACCATGTCGATGCTCTTCACCATTAACGACTCTCCTTTCTTCGGCAAAGAGGGTAAGTTCGTGACCTCCCGTCATATCAACGACCGTCTGGAGAAGGAACTGGAGAAGAATCTCGCCCTCCGTGTAGAACCTTTCGAGGATGCAACAGACCGCTGGGTGGTCAGTGGTCGTGGTGTGCTGCATCTCTCCGTCCTCATCGAGACGATGCGTCGTGAGGGTTATGAGCTGCAGGTCGGACAGCCTCAGGTTATATATAAGGAGATTGACGGACAGAAATGTGAACCTATCGAGGAACTGACGATCAATGTCCCGGAGGAGTTCGCCTCTAAGATGATTGACATGGTGACACGCCGTAAGGGAGAGTTGACATCGATGGAGTCCCAGGGTGAGCGTACGAATATCGAGTTTGACATTCCTTCCCGTGGTATTATAGGACTGCGTACCAACGTGCTGACGGCTTCACAGGGTGAGGCGATCATGGCACACCGCTTCAAGGAATACCAACCATACAAAGGGGATATCGAGCGTCGTGTTAACGGCTCGATGATTGCCTTGGAGACAGGTACTGCCTTCGCTTATTCGATTGATAAGTTACAGGACCGTGGTAAGTTCTTCATTGACCCGGGTGAGGAGGTTTATATGGGCCAGGTAGTCGGCGAGCATGTCCATGACAACGACCTCGTGGTGAATGTCGCCAAGGCAAAGCAGTTGACGAACGTCCGTGCCTCTGGTACGGATGACAAGGCTCGTATCATCCCCAAAACTGTCATGTCACTCGAAGAGTGTCTGGAGTATATCAAGGAAGATGAGCTCGTGGAGGTTACTCCCCAGTCGATGCGTATGCGTAAGATCATCCTTGACCACGACCAGCGTAAAAAAGCAAATAAACAATAAAACATCTCCCCTTCTCCCGTTTCTTCGTGAAATGGCGGTGTATAGGGCATTTCAGTACGGGAGTAGTTGTCGCAACTACTCCCGTACTAGTCCCTTTTTTATGCACTTTTTTGTGGTATCGCTTTGTAATAGGCGACATGACTGTGCTCCACACGCTCATAGCCTAAGTCCCTCATGGCGAATCCAAGTTGAATCCTGCTGCTTCTGTCAATCTTGACGAAGGGGTATTCCTGCTGGATGACTTTCAACATCTCTGTGCTATTGATAGTCTTGATACGTTCTCCCTCCTTGGGTTTCCTGAAACATACCTTGATCATCTCGGCAATGTCTTTCTGCTCCATGTAGTTGAGGTTCAACTCTTGGATACGGGTCACTTCCGCATTGTTGAACCAATAGGGTACCTTCAATTCCCTAATCTCATAAAGCACCTGTGCATACAACTGCTCATAGTCAATCTCATCCTCGTTGTCGATGAGTTGTCCTTGGGGTACCGCCAGACAGATGTATCGGCGTGAACCTGTGGCATCCGTCAGCGGATGGGGGTTGTTGGTGGTGGCGACGAAAGAGGCAAATCTCGGACGGTCCTCCTGAGAGCAGCCGAAGATGGGTCGACCGTTGACCTTTGACTTCGACAGGGTCTGTTTCAGATGGGCATGCTGACTGGGTCGGATGGCATCT
>JAEEGK010001168.1_pt1 | contig 65850 bp, 49 predicted proteins | sample 8958771 | NCBI WGS metagenome assembly JAEEGK01 (sample SAMN16246547, study PRJNA631951) | gut metagenome | biome: gut microbiome; feature: rumen; material: SC-attached | host: Bos | place: Iran: Karaj | collected 2018-10
CCTAAGAATTTAGGCATTTTTGTGGTATAATAATTTTGTATGTGAAAATTCGGATGTTTGATGAATTTTGGTATGACCGATAAGCAATTCATATTAGAAAAAGTTAAGAGTTTTGATGTTATCACTTTTGATGTATTTGATACATTGCTTATTCGTGATGTTATGGTTCCGGCCGATATCTTTACTTTGTCCTATGGAACTGCCGGCCGTTACATACGTATTTTGGCTGAGATGAAAGCGAGAAAGAAGAGTAAGAACGGAGAGGTTACTCTTGAAGATATAGATAAGACTTGTCCGTTCTCCTGCTATAAGGAGTTTGATTACGAAAAGAAGTATTGCAGGGCTGATCCTGAGATGCTTGAAGTTTACAAGAGCCTTAAAGAGTCAGGGAAAAGAATATATGCAATATCCGATATGTATCTTTCATCGGATTTTATAGGCGGTCTTCTAAGGGATGCCGGGTTTGAAATCCCTGTCCTGGTTTCATGTGAAGAGAATGCAACAAAAAAAGACGGATCACTATTCAAGATTTTTTTAGAGAAGTTTTCTTTATCACCTGCTTCGGTTCTTCATATCGGTGACAATAAGGTCTCGGATCAGGAGGGAGCTAAAAAAGCCGGGATTGAGTCTGTTGTAGTTGAAAAGCATAAGAATATTCTTTCTTATACCAAGTATTCCCGAAAAAATCCCGAGCTTTCTTCATTCATTAATCACGGCATAAATGAGTCAGACGATCCAGTTGAAAGATTAGGATATGAGATAGTGGGTCCTATAATCCTTTCCTTTTGTCAGTGGATTAACAGGTCAAATAAGGAATTCGGATTCGAGAGGATGTACTTTCTTGCAAGGGATATGAGATTTGCATATGAGATGTATAAGGTTCTGTACCCCGAAGATGATGCCAGATATCTCTGTGTATCCAGGAAATCGCTCAATTTTGCAAAAGAACATCCCGAGGAGATCTGCAAATACCTTCAAAAAGAAAAATGCTTCGGAAACGTGTCCATAGTGGATACCGGATGGATAGGAAATGCGCAGGTTGAGATCGACCGGTATTCCAAAATGATCGATCCCGAATCAGATATCGGAGGATTATATCTCGGATCCAAGCTTGCATTCAGAAAGCTTCCCAGGTCAAAAAGAAGCCGTGTATGTCTGTATTCATCCAGATATGAACAGTTTAAATGTCAGTTATTCCCTCCGTTTATGGAAACTTTGATAGGTTGTAATGAGAAACAGGTTGTCTCTTATGAAAACGGACTTCCGGTTTTTGACAGAGACGAAAGCAGAGATCAGACCAATAAGATCAAAAACGGAGCCCGGAGATTTATAGAAGAGTGGAAGAGTATAAAGGAAAATACATTGATCGATACAGATCTTCCGAAAAAAACATTTGAAAGATTATTCTATCATCCTAAGAATGAACATATAGAGCTTATCGGAAATCTTCATTATGAGGATTTTAAAGATTCAAGTATCGTCTCGTTTGATGATAAGTGCAACTACTTTTTACATCCGGGTAAGTTTATGAGTGATCTGAGTGATTCCGGATGGAAGGGTGCGTTTCTCAAGCGGACAAGATTGCTTCAACCAATCTTATGTTTATTGTATTACAGCATTGGCGTTGTCCGTTTATATATTTTTGATTTAATAAAAATATCAAAAAAATCATTATGAGCTTTGCCTGATTTGAATACTATGAATAAATATGATGTTTCTGTTGTGGTTGCAACTTATAATCCTGATTTTGAGAATCTAAAGAGAACCATATATTCTGTTCTGAATCAGAGATCCGTTAGGTTTGAAATAATAGTTGCGGATGATGGTTCCAAAGAAAATCACATTGATAAGTTGAATGACATTTTTCAAAGCTATGGATTTTCTGATTATAAGTATTCGATAAGCCCGGAAAATTGCGGAACTGTTAAGAATATTTCCCGTGCTTTGTCGCTTTGCAATGGACGGTATCTGAAACTTATATCTCCCGGAGATTATTTATATGATTCAAGTACATTAAAAGAATGGATCGAGTATTCCGATGAAAATGAATGCAGAGTGTCTTTTAGCCGATATGTAAAATATGCTCCGGATATAAACTTTTCAAAAGATTATATTAATCACATTTCGGTTGGTGACAGACCATGGAATCTGAGTGTATATACACCAATCAATCGAAAAAAAATATCATACCGATATTTGCTTTTGGATGATTTCTGCTTAGGCGCAGCAACACTTATAAATACCGATGTTTTTAAGAAATACATTGATCTGATCGAGGGAACTGTAATTTTTTGTGAAGATGCTGTTTATAGATTGATGATTGCTGATGGCATGATACCGCTTTTTTTTGATAGGTATACCATTTGGTACAGTTTTGGAGATGGAATATCTACAAAACACAATAAGAGATGGGCGAAAATTATAGACTCAGATCATTACAACGCGGGATTGGTTATAAGAAACAGAATCGGATGTTCAGACTGGTTTGAATTTAGATATAGGATTTTGCTTAAATTAAGTAAGTATAACTTTATTAAAGCCACAATCAAGTATGCAATATTTCCATCATTGATCTTATACAGATTATCAAAATATAACAATCTGAATTATAAAGAATACGATGTGCAGTTGCTTAAACAATTATTTGATCTATGATCGGGTTATGATCATCGGGATATTGATGCATGAAATTAAGAGAACTGAAATTTCAAGATGCAGATCGAATGATCGAATGGATGCATGATCCTTTTGTGGTTGAAAAGCTCCGGACGGATTTTTCACGAAAGACCAAAGAGGATTGTTTGAGTTTCATCGAAAACAGCAGAAATGATAAAAACTTTAACTTGGCTATCACAGATGACGATGATGTGTATATGGGAACGGTCAGTCTGAAACACATAACATCCCGATCTGCTGAATTTGCAATCACGGTTCACAGAGATGCAATGGGCAAAGGTTATGCATTGTGGGCCATGAAAGAAATGCTTGATCTTGGCTTCAAAGAATACCATATAAATGAAATTTATTGGTGCGTTGCCAAAGATAATCTCAGGGCATTAAAGTTCTATGATAAAAACGGATTTGGCAGGATCGGCTATGAAGAATTATCGATATCAGATGATTATAGCTTGTCACAGATAAAGAGTTATGTCTGGTATCGGATAACAGCAAATGATTATCTGGAGGACCTATGCAAACTATAAAATATACATTCCAGCCACATGGTGATGAGAGAGGACAACTTGTTGCTCTTGAGGAATTTAATGATATACCGTTCAGGATCAAAAGAGTTTATTACATGTATGACACTTTGGCTAATGTTGTCAGAGGCCATCATGCGCATAAAAATCTTGAACAGATACTTGTCTGCGTTCATGGCAGTTGCAAAATACGACTTGATAACGGCAAGGAAAAGAAAGTTGTCGCACTCGAGAAACCATACGAAGGTCTTTACGTTCCGAATAATATCTGGAGAGAAATGTTTGATTTTTCTGCCGATGCGGTTCTTATGGTTTTTGCATCCGAAATCTATGATGAATCTGACTATATAAGAGATTACGATGAGTTCCTTAAATTTGTCGGTGTGAAGAAGGATGATCGTACATGATAAAAAAATGGCGAAAAATGCCGCTTGAAGCAAAGATATCGTTCTCTTATGCAATGTGCAGTGTATTGCAGAACTGCATCGGTTTTATAACTTTGCCTCTGTTTACAAGACTGCTCACGACCGATCAATATGGACAGGCTACGATCTATGCATCGTGGTCAAGTTTTCTGGTTATTCTATTGACGTTGCAGTTGCCCTACGGATCGTTTGCGAGGGCTATGGTTAAATTCGAAGATAACAGAGATAAATACATTTCCTCTGTAGAAGGGATATGCATTTGTTTGTCTGTTATATTTCTATTGATCTATCTTCCGTTCAGAATTCATTGGAACCGATTGTTTGAATTGCCTACGAGCATAATGCTTCTTATGGTATGTGAAATATTGGCTACAAGCGGAATCGCCTTTTGGAGTGGAAAAAAAAGGTTTGAATTCCGGTATAAAGAAGTAATAGTTGTGACGCTTTTATTGTCCGTTTTATCTCCTGTATTACAATATATTTTGGTAATAAACTCCGAAGAAAAAGGTTATGCCCGTATTATAGGAGGGGCTTCGGTATCGATTCTTTTCGGAGGTGCTATTTTTCTTTCGTGTATTTTTAAGGGAAAAGACTTATTTAATAAGGAATATTGGAAATATGCACTTGGATTTAATATACCGTTGTTGGCATATTATTTCTCTCAGATGTTGTTTAATACGAGCGACAGAATAATGATAAGCCATATGGCAGGTACAGATAAAGCAGCTGTATATGGCGTCGCTTATACTTTGGCAATCTTGCTGAACTTTGTATTGACAGCTATCAACAACTCATATGTTCCATGGTTTTACGGAAAGCTGAAAGAAGGAAGGCAGGAAGATAATAAACTTGTGGCTAATGCTATCGCTATATTTATGTCATTTCTTTTGCTTGGAATAATATGGTTTGGGCCTGAAGTGATCGGAATTATGGCCGGTGAGGAGTATATGGATGCCATTTGGGTTGTTCCCCCGGTTGCCATGAGTGTTCTTCTGCTGTTTTATTCGCAATTGTCAATTAACTTCGTGTTTTTTTATGAAGAAAAGAAAATGCTTGTATATGCGTCAATAGGAGCTGCTGCTACAAATGTTCTGTTGAATTGTATTTTGATACCGGTATATGGGTATTATGCAGCCGGTTATACTACACTGATCAGTTATCTGTTGTTTGCTGTTGCAAATTACTTTGCGATGAAAAAAATACTAAAGAAGTATGAAATAACAACACATGGATTTGATACAAAGATTCTTGCTTTAATATTTTTGCTTTTCTCTGTTATAGGCTTTGCGGGGGTTGCTCTATATGCATATTTTTTTATCAGATTATTTATTGCATTGGTTGTGGTTGTAGTCTTGACAATGAATGTTCGAAGGATGAGAAATTTTTGGAGTGCAATAAGGAATGCTTGATAGGAAAACTGGGATAATAAGAAGATATTTAAACATTAATGGCATAAAAAAACTTATTTATGCATTTTTGTATCCTTTAATAAATCTTATCAGATCTTTTGATATAAAAATCAAAAGCCATAAAGCTCAAAAACATTATGCCAGTGTTATTAAATCGTTCAGAAATTCAGGACGTTCCAGAATAAACTTTGCGGCGTATGTCGTCTTTGATTCTACATATGGGATGGATGGCGTGTTTAAACGGATGCTGAATGATCTTGAACATTGGAATCCGATGATTGTCGTCATTCCGGATGTTGTACGTGGAATGGACCATGAAATAACTACATACAGAAAAACTAAAGAGTTTTTTATCGATAGATACGGGAAAGAACATGTTCTTGATGGATGGGATCCTGTTAATGGTGAATATTTTGATCATTTAGACAAATTTGATATTGTTTATTATGCTAATCCTTATGATGAAATGGTTCATGATTATCATAAAATATGCTATGGGTGTAATAGGAATGTTTTACCCATTTATGTTTCCTATGGATTTGAAGCTGCTAGGAAAATTGCATTAGGCAGACTAAGGAGCAGAGGATTAAATCTTGTTTGGAAAGTTTTTACCGATACTACGTATACTTATAATGACTATAAAAAATATCAGATAATCAAGGGGAAGAATGTTGTTTTGGCCGGATATTCAAAAATGGACGAACTGTATAAACCGGATATGAGTATTAATCGGGATAATGACAGGAAAAAAATTTTGATTTCTCCTCACCATACAGTTGCCCTGAAGGATCTTCCGCTGTCTAATTTCCTGAAATATTATGATCTGATCTTGGAACTTCCGGATATGTTCCCTGATGTAGACTTTGTTTTCAGGCCGCATCCTCTTTTGTTCATTACATTATTGAATTTACGTCTGTGGGAACAAAAAGATGTGGATTGTTATATTCATATGCTTGAAGAAAAGGGAGTTGAGTATTCTACCGCCGGAGATTACCTTGGATTATTCAGAGAATGCGATGCTATTATAAATGATTGTGCTTCTTTTTCTATTGAGTGGTTGTACACCGGCAAGCCCGGCTGTTTTGTATACAATGATAAGCTCAGAAAAAAACACTTGACAACATTAATGAATAAAGCCCTTGAAAAATATATGATTGCAAAAAACAGGGAAGATATCATAAGTTTTGTTGATAGGATATCAACTAATAACTATACAGTTAATGATGATATGAACCAATGGGTCAGTGAAAATATTGCAATAAATTATCCTGCGGTTTCTGATTTCTTGATCAATGAAATTGACATTTTGAGGAATGATGTTGGATAGTTTTTTATGCCGTATGCATGAGTTGCCTTATAAATGGATAGGTTTTTGAATATATCCGGTACTTTCAATTATTTTAAGCTTTTGGAGAATGAGATGGAGAAAACTGGTAGAATCATAGAGGATAAGGTTGAAGTCAGTGATAAAAATGTGCATGATTTTTTTGAGAACAGAGTAAATAAAAAACTGTTCCACAGATATAATCTTGTAAACTATCAGGATAACAATCCGGAATTAGCATTGGAACGCGATGTTCTCGAAAAAAACAAGATACTTCCAATGCTTTCGATTAATGCTGATTACAGGGTTTTGGATATAGGGTGTGGTGTGGGACGTTGGGGAGATGCATTGTCTCAAATACTTACACAAGGAGTATATGTAGGCGTTGATTATAGTGCCGAACTGATCAAAGTTGCTAAAGAGTATTCTATGAATGATGTTAACAATAATCGTAAATATCTGGTCGGAAGTTTTCAAAATCTTACGGATGTTTTAAAAGATAATGGCGTAGATCGATTTTTTGATGTAGTTTTGATAAACGGAGTTTTGATGTACATAAATGATTCTGATATTGATCGTTGTCTCGGATCGATATCGGGTCTGGTCAAAAGTACTGCCAAGGTATATATAAAGGAATCAGTCAGTCTTCGTAGTAGATTGACATTAAAAGAAATTTTTTCGAATGAGCTAGGTAGCGTTTATAGCGCGATTTATAGGGGAAAAGATGAATATGATCGATTGATACGTAACAATATGTCAGGCTTTTCTGTATTGTCCGAAGGTGCAACTTTTGAGGAAACCAATTTAAATAACAGAAAAGAAACGACCAGTTATTATTGGATACTAAGTCCCTAAATGTAATTGAATTGAAATCACGTAGAGGAATAGAATATGAAACTAAGCGAACGATACAATAACAAACTTAATGTTGCGGGGTCGGGGTATGACAACATTTTGGTTCAGATGGAACTTACAAATGCTTGCAACCATAGATGTGTTTTTTGCCCTAATCATTCTTCCAACAGAAAACGCACAATGATGGATATGCATTTCGCAAAAAGGATAATCGATGAAGCTGATGCCTTTTTGGGGGAAAACCGTCAGATATGTTTCCATATGAATGGTGAACCTTTGTTATACAAAGGGATAGAAGAATTGATAGCTTATTCAAAGAATAAGAATTTTGATTATGTTTTTCTTACAACAAACGGAACTGTTGGCGATAATGATCTGCTATCAAGAATATATGATGCCGGTCTCGACAGTATCAAATTTTCAATCAATGCCGGATCTGCGGAGACGTATTTAAATATACATGGCTATGATGGATTTGAAAGAGCGATTGAAGCTTTGAAATACTCATCTAATTACCGCGATAAGAACAGAAAAGATTTAAAACTTTTTGTATCATGTGTTGGTTTTAAGGATAATAAAGATGAACTTTTGAGTCTGCAAGAAAGAGTCAGTTCGTATTGCGATGAGGTTGTTTTCTATTATCCCTGTGGGTATGCCGGTTCTAATAATTCTCTTGCAAGAGAGTTGCGGTGTGACTTGTCTGACTTGGATATTAAAGCGATGGAGATAAAACATAATGCTCCATGTGCTGTTTTATGGAACTCAATTAATGTCACTTGCGAGGGATACTTGTCTCTTTGCTGCAGTGAATCTGATAACAGACTCATTGTTGAAGATTTACATAACCAAAATTTGAAGGAAGCATGGGAAAGCGAGAAAATGCAAAAAATAAGAGAATTACATATGAAAGGGGATGTTAAAGGTATGCCATGTTGGTCATGTATATATGAAGACGTTTTTAATGAGAATGATATTGATAAAGATTTGTTTTCCTTAGCCATTGAAAAAAGGAGATGATTTCTTATGAAGGAAACGCTTGGCATTATCGGAGGCTTTGGAGGATATGCAACTTTAGATTTTTATAGAAGAATCCTGCTTGAATTTGCAGGTGATAAAGAAAGCGAATACCCTCATTTGATTATTGACTGTGATTTTACAATGCCCAGCCGAACGAGAGGGTTGCTTTATGGAGATGACTACAAAATAATATGTCAGGCCATTGCGGATTCGATAAAAAAGCTTATCTCGGGGGGCGCTGATCACATTGTCCTCGTTTGTGGAACGGCTCATGCCTATCTTCCTGATGTTTATAATATTATTCCGGAAGCGGAAGGTTATGTTGTCGATATTATTGATGCTCTGGGTGAGTATTTACTTGAATGTAATGAGAATGATTGTGCAGTCATTGCAGCCGAAGGCGCCTTGAAAGTATCATTATATTCAAAAAAACTAAAAAATTCAGGAATAAGTATATTTGAACCTGAAAGCGACAGATACGAGAGCGTCAGATATTTTATTGAGTCTGTTAAAAGGAATACGGTAGATGAAAAGGTCGCCGAAGATTTTGTTACTTTTGTTTATTCTTTGAAGAAAGATTCAATAATTTTGGGTTGTACAGAATTTCCGACTTTAGTCAGTTACACCAAAGACATAGATTATTTATGTAAAAAAATTGAGAAAATCAGATTCTATGATCCCATGGACTGTGTTATAAAAAAACTTAAAACAATTATGAAATAAAGGAGGGGGATTGTGATACGTTTTGTTTTTGATCTTGACGGTACAATTACATCTGAAGAGACACTTCCGGTTATTGCAAAAAAATTTCATATCGAAGATGAAATACATCAATTGATCCAAGAGACGGTTTTCGGTCATGTGCCTTATGTGGAAAGTTTTATTCGTCGTGTCCATATTATGTCACAGCTTCCTGTTAATGAGATAGCTGATCTACTGAAAGAAATTCCCGTACATAAGGAGCTGTATAACTTTATTTCAAAACATAAAGACAAATGTGTAGTGGTTACTGGCAATTTAGGTTGTTGGACCCAAAAGTTATGCGATAAGATCGGATGCGTTTCATATACTTCCGATGCATCAGTTAAAGATAATCATATTGAGAAATTAACAAGCATATTAAAAAAAGAAAAGATCGTAAAAGACTATCAACAGAAAGGATATTCGGTTGTGTTTATTGGGGAGGGCAATAATGACCTGGAAGCTATGAGATGCGCCGATGTTTCTATTGCATGCGGCCTGACCCATAACCCGGCAAATACTGTTCTTGGAATTACGGATTATGTCATTTATGAGGAGGGTGCTTTATGTCGTCAACTAAATCAGTTGTTATAAGTTGTGCCGGTGTTGGTGCAAGACTGGGATTGGCAACAACAAAGGCTCTTATAAATCTAGGCGGTAAAAGTATTATTGCAAGACAACTTGAATCACTTAAAGCCGTAGAAGATATTCGGATTGTTATCGGTTATCAAGCACAAGATGTCATTGATGAGGTGCGCAAGTATCGTTCGGATGCGATATTTGTATATAATCATGAATATTTTGATACCAAAACAGGTGCAAGCCTTTATTTGGGGGGCCGACATGGTAATGAACATATAATAGCAATCGATGGAGATTTGCTGGTTCATCCTGAGGATATGAGGATGCTGCTCGAACTGGAAGGTGAGTGGATAGGATATTCCGATGTTTCGTCCGAAGATGCAGTTTATTGTACAGTCGACGCGGATGGACTTGTTACCGGCTTTTCCAGAACAAACGGTAACTATGAATGGACCGGTCCTGCATGCATTTCACGAGATAGTTTATTTCCTGAAGCTCTGCATGTATTCAGTCAGTTGGAACCCCAGTTGCCTATCAGAGGAATCAAAGTCAGAGCATGTGATATAGATACTTATGATGATTATTTAAGAGCTATTGATTTTGTTAAATCTTGGGATGATTGAATTTTGCTATAAAACCTGAATTCATACTTCAGAATAGAATGGTCAGGGTATAAAACTATGAATATACGACTGCTTGATTGTACCCTCCGTGACGGAGCATATGTAAATAATGCTGAATTCGGCAAGCCTGCAATGCGCGGTATCATTAGCAAGTTACAGGATGCCCATATTGATATTATTGAATGCGGATGGCTTAAGGATTCCGAATACAAGGATGGGACCACGTATTTTCACATTCCTTCGGATTCTCTTCCCTATATCAATAATAAGAACGACAAGATCATATACTGTGCAATGATTGACTGGAACAGATATGATGCTTCGGTCCTGCCTCCCTGTGACGGAAAATCCATCGATGCGGTAAGAGTTGTATTTCCTTTGGGAAAACATGATGAGGCTGTAAAGATCGGAACCGAGATAAGGGAAAAGGGATATAAAGTATTGTTCCAGGCTGCCAATACCCTTGCATACTCAGATGATGATCTGATCAAGCTTGCTGAAATCATGAATGAATTTAAGCCGGTATCTCTATCTGTTGTTGACACGTTCGGCGCAATGTATCCGACTGATATCGAACATATCACCGGTATTCTGGATTCATATCTTGATCGTGATATTGAACTTGGTCTTCATGCCCATAATAACCAGCAGCTTGCTTTTGCGCTCTGCATTCGTTTTATTGAGGTGCTTAAGGATAAGAGAAACATCATTGTTGATGCTACTCTGAGCGGTATGGGACGCGGAGCCGGCAATGCTACTACCGAACTGGTTGCAAGTTATCTTGATCGTGTCCAGAACGGAAATTATGATATGAATGCGATCATGGATGCGATTGATATGTATATTCAGGGCTTTAAGGAGAAATTTTCCTGGGGTTATTCGACACCGTATTTTATCTCCGGATATTATCAATGCCACGTCAATAATATTTCCTATCTAAATTACAATCACAGGATCAATGCCAGGGATCTCAGATCTATAATTGAGTCGCTGTCTGTTGAGGAACGGAGAAAGTATGATTATGACGTTCTTGAGCAGAAATATATCGAAAACCAGAGCAGATTCGTTGATGATTATAATACCATAGAGGATCTCAGGAACACTTTGTCCGACAGAAAGATTCTGCTTATTGCTCCGGGCAGATCTACGGTAGATTGTTCTGAGAAGATCAGTTCATTTATAGGATCTGAAGCTCCGATCGTTATAGAGGTAAACTCAATCAATAAGATATATAGTCCCGATTATCTGTTTTTCTCCAACAGTGTCAGATATGATTATGCGAAAAATACTTATCCCAAAACATTTTGCGATATAAAGAAGATCATTTTGTCAAACATCCATACGGAAAGTGAAAATGATGAATTTATTGTGAATTATAATCTTGTTATACAAAGAGGCTGGGATCATTATGATAATGCAGTCATCCTTGCGATCAGATTATTGAACCGCATAGGAGTTAAAGATGTATATATTGCGGGTTTTGACGGATTTAAAGAAGATTATGGAGATAGCTACGCTGACAATACACTTCCAAATCTCAACCCGGAGAATAAATGGGTAGAACTTAATGAAGAGATACGGGGAATGTTCAAAGAGCTTTATGAATCTGTCAAAGGAAGAATGAATATAACTTTCCTGACCTCCAGCATATATGAAGTGGGCGCAAAATGAAAATATCTGATTACGTAATAAAATTCATATCTGAACTGGGCGTGGATAAAGTATTCTGCGTTACGGGCGGTGGTGCTATGCACCTTAATAACTCGCTCGGAAGTAGTGAGGATGTCGAAGGCGTATTTATGCTCCATGAACAGGGAGCATCGATTGCCGCTGAAAGTTATGCCAGGATCAGGGAAGGGTACGGAGTCTGTCTGGTTACCAGCGGACCGGGAGCGACCAATGCGATCACCGGATTATGCGGTGCGTATATGGATTCCATTCCCGTCATCTTCATCTCAGGTCAGGCAAAGCGTGCCGATCTTGTGGGTGATCAGAATATACGTCAGTTCGGAATTCAGGAAGTTGATATCATACCTATGGTCAAGCCTTATTCCAAGTATGCGGTAAGACTGATGGATCCTTTGAAAGTTCGGTATGAACTTGAAAAGGCTGCTCATATTGCGGTCTCCGGCAGACCGGGCGCGGTCTGGATCGATATTCCGCTTGATATTCAGGCAACGGATGTTGATATTGATTCACTTGACGGTTATGAACCTGAACATTATCGGATAACCGTTTCCGATGAAGTAACTGAAGAGGTTATTTCAAGATTTAATGATGCTGAGAGACCGGCGATTTTACTTGGAAACGGTGTAAGACTTTCTCATGCGGCTGACAAAGCGAGAGAACTTATTGAACTGCTTAAGGTTCCTGCATTTGTTTCATGGAACGGTGTCGATCTTCTTGAAGAAGTTAATCCGTACTATTTTGGCAGACCCAATATTGTGGGACATCGTTCGGCGAATCTCATTCTTCAGAATGCGGATTTTGTTCTTTCGATCGGAACGAGGCTCAGTCTGTTGAATACCGGCTACAATTTTGAAGGGTATCTGAAAAATGCTTTCCATGTAATGGTCGATATTGATGAGAATGAGATGAATAAGAAAAGCCTTCATCCCCAGATGAAGATAGTATCCGATGCCGGAGCTTTTATTGATTCACTTCTTTCTCATAAGGATAAGATAAACGGTAATGATCTTGGCAAATGGCTTGATCATTGCAGGAAAATGAAAGAAAAATACCCTGTAGAGATTCCTGAGCAGATGCCCAGAGACGGCTATGTAAGCCTTTACAGACTTTTTGATGCGATCTCTGATGAGATGACCGGTGATGATATTTATCAATTTACCAGCTCCGGGACCAGTGTAGATATCGGAATGAAGGTTCTTAGATTCAAAAAGGGACAGAGAGCCTTTTTGAACAAGAGTATGGCAGCTATGGGATACGATATTCCCGCCTGTGTAGGAAGCTGTATCGGATCCGGGAAGAAAAGGGTGATATGCGTTACCGGTGACGGAAGCGCGGCAATGAACATACAGGAACTGGAAGTCATAAAGAGACTGGATCTTCCGGTCAAGATATTTATCGCTGACAATTCGGGTTACAGTATGATCTGGCATTCGCAGAACGGTAATTTCAAGGGACATCTGACCGGATGTACCGTTGATTCCGGTCTTACACTTCCTGATCTTAAGAAGGTTGCCGAAAGCTTCGGTATAAAGGGGATGGAGTTGTCTGATGAGAAAGAACTTGGAGCAGCTGTCAGGGAAGCATTTGAATATAATGGTCCTGTTGTTTGCGTCGTAAAAACTGATATAATGCAAAAGGTACTACCTAAACAGAGCAATTTTATGAATGAAAACGGTCAGATGGAGAGCAGACCTCTTCAGGATATGACTCCGTTGCTGGACAGAGATGAATTGCGTGATTGTATGGAGTGGGGAGACAAATAGACCATGAAAGTAGTATTGCTTGCGGGCGGCCTGGGCACCAGGATCTCCGAAGAAACCGCATATGTTCCCAAACCCTTAATAGAAATTGGCGGAAAACCGATCCTTTGGCATATCATGAAAAGTTATGCCTATTACGGATATAATGAATTCATTATCTGTGCCGGATACAAGCAGCAGACCATCAAACAGTGGTTTGCCGATTATTTCATCAACTGCTCCGATCTTACCTTTGATTATACAAGCGGTGATGAATGCAAGCTTATCCATGAATCTCATGCCGAGCCCTGGAAGGTGACGGTTGTTGATACAGGTCTCAATACCATGACCGGCGGCAGGATCAAGCGGGTTCAAAAATACGTCGGAAATGAACCTTTTCTTATGACATATGGTGACGGAGTCTGCGATGTCGACATCAACGATCTGGTAAAGTTCCATACAGAGCATGGCAAGATCGCAACGCTTACTGCGGTTCTTCAGGACCAGTCCAAAGGAGTTCTTGATATCGGAGGCGATAATGCCGTTAAATCTTTCAGAGAGAAGAAACTCAGTGACAGTTCCCCGATTAACGCCGGTTTCATGGTTTTAAATCCCGAGATCTTCGATTATATCGAGGGCGATCATACTGTGTTTGAAAAGGATCCTCTTGAGAAACTTGCCGAAGACGGCCAGCTTATGTCCTATATGCACAGGGGATTTTGGCAGTGTATGGATAATATCAGGGAAAAAGAATTGCTTGAGAAGCTTTTGGAGGGTGGCAGAGCACCCTGGAAGAAGTGGGAGGATTGAAGATTTATGATTTTTGATCCGGGTTTTTATAACGGAAAAAAAGTGCTCATAACCGGACATACGGGATTTAAAGGATCCTGGATGTCCGTTGTTCTTGTAAATATGGGTGCTGAGGTTATAGGCTATTCAACCTGTTCCAAACCAGAGGACAGACTGTTCGGTCTGTGCGGGATCAAGGAGCAGATCACACATATAAAGGGAGATGTCAGGGATCTTGATCATTTAAAGGCCGTCTTTGAAGAATACAAGCCCGAGATAGTCATCCATATGGCCGCACAGCCATTGGTGAGACTAAGTTATGAGGAGCCTGTTCTTACTTTTGAAACCAATGTTATGGGGACGGTCAATGTTCTTGAATGCGTAAGACTTAACCCCTGTGTAAAGTCGTTCCTGAACGTGACCACCGACAAGGTTTATGATAACAAGGAGAGGGAGAAGGGCTACACGGAGGATGAAGCCCTTGACGGGTATGACCCTTATTCGAATTCCAAATCCTGCTCGGAGCTTGTTACTCACAGTTATAAGAAAAGTTTCTTCTCGGATGGAAATACAGCCATTTCAACCGCACGTGCGGGTAATGTTATAGGCGGTGGCGACTTTGCCACTGACAGACTGATCCCCGACTGTGTCAGAGCGGTTCTTTCCGGCAATGATATAGTCGTGAGGAATCCTTATTCCGTCAGACCTTTTCAGCATGTGCTTGAACCTGTAATGGCCTATCTTATGATCACTGCAAAGCAGTACGAGGATCATTCTTTTGCTGGTTATTACAATGTCGGTCCGGATGATACGGATTGTGTTATGAGCGGTGAACTGGTCAATATGTTCATTGATTGCTGGGGAGACGGTATCAAGAGAGTCGATATACCTGATGGAGGTCCCCATGAAGCCGGTTTCCTTAAGCTGGACTGTACAAAGCTTAAAAATACCTTTGGCTGGTCACCGAAGTGGGATATAAAAACGGCTGTTCAAAATGTCGTTGACTGGACCAAAGTTTACAAAAACGGCGAAAATGTAAGAGATTGCATGGAACGCCAGATCAGGGATTTTCTCAATGATTAAAGCGGTTGTTACCGGCGCTGCGGGATTCGCAGGTTTCAGCGTAACAAAAGAATTACTTCACCGTGGATACGAGGTTTATGCCGTTTTGCGTCCCGGTTCCGAACATAACGGGAGATTGGACGGATTATCCGGAAATCTCCACGCTCTTGAATTGGATCAAAATAATTTTGACAGTATCGACGATCTGATCGGAGATTCCTGTGACCTGTTCTTTCATCTTGCCTGGTCGGGCGGAAGGGATGATTTCAAGGCACAGTATTCCAATGTAGAAAACAGCCTTAAAGCCCTTGAAAGTGCGGGTAAGCTTCATTGCAGAAGGTTTATCGGTATCGGCTCGCAGGCTGAATACGGTATATGTGATATAATCATAAACGAGGGTGTGACACCGGATCCGATCAATGCTTACGGTGCCGCCAAAACCGCTGCGATGTATCTTACGAAGAGACGAGCAGAGCAGCTTGATATCGAATGGATATGGGGGAGAATCTTTAGTCTCTACGGCGATTATGAGCCGTCCGGCAGAATGTTGCCGGATCTTATCGATTCACTGATCTCAGATAAAGATATAAATTTAAGCAGCTGTGAACAGTATTGGGATTATCTTCATGTACGGGATGCAGCCAAAGCAATCGCTCTGCTTGGGGAAAAAGCACATTCCGGTGAGATCTACAATATCGCAAACGGTTCATACAGGCCGCTTAAGGAATTTGTTGAAGAGGCGATCGGTCTTTTCGATTATAAAGGCAATGTCACTTTCGGAAAGAAAGCCGATCCCTTCATTTCTCTTAAACCCGATATTTCCAAATTGAAGGAGCATACCTCCTGGGAACCTGAAATAGGATTTAGCGAAGGAGTTTTACGTTTTGCCGATGAAAAAAATTAGCATAATGATTCCCTGCTTTAACGAAGAAGACAATGTAGTTGATATAGGGAATGCAATAGAAAAGGAAATACTTGATAAACTCCCGGAATATGATTATGAGATCTGTTATGTGGATAATGCTTCCACGGATAAGACCAGGGAGCTTATTGAGAAACAGTGCGAATCCAATAAGAAATTCAAAGCGATCTTTAATGTAACGAATTTCGGGCAGTTCAATTCTCCTTTTCACGGTATCTGTTCCCTTTACGGCGACTGTGTGATACCTATCTGTGCGGATTTTCAGGATCCTGTTGAGATGATTCCCGTATTTGTCCATGAATGGGAGAATGGACATAAGATCGTAAGCGGTGTTAAATCTTCAAGTAAAGAGAATGGTTTTATCTATCTTATGAGAACCGTCTATTACAAGCTGATTAAGAATATGTCATCTGTTAAGATGATCGAGCATTTCACCGGATTCGGGCTTTATGATCAGTCATTCATAAAGCTTTTAAGGGAACTCAATGATCCGCTTCCTTTTATGAGAGGAATTGTTGCCGAGTACGGTGACGGTTTTAATCTGATCACCGTAGAATATGAGCAGCCTAAGAGAAGAGCGGGCAAAACCCATAACAATTTCTACACTCTGTATGATGCCGCAATGCTAAGCATTACTTCATATACCAAGGTCGGTCTCAGACTTATGACATGGCTTGGTTTCGTTATAGGATTTCTTGATCTTATAGTTGCTCTGGTTTACCTGATCTTAAAGCTTACCAACTGGTACAATTTCAATGCCGGCTATGCACCCATGATAATAGGTATGTTTTTCCTCGGTGCGGTTCAGCTTGCGTTCATGGGTTTTATGGGCGAATATATCCTGAACATCAACACCAGAGTCATCAACAGGCCGGTTGTTGTTGAGGAAAGACGTATAAATTTTGACGAGGCAGGGAAGACAGACTGAAATGAAGAACAGGGACGAGGCTAAAAAAGAAATACTCGATCTTGTTGCGGAGTATTGCCGGAATTATCAGCTGAATGACAGTGAATTCCATGAGGGAGACCGTATCCCATATGCATCAAGAGTCTATGATGAAAACGAGATGGTCAATCTTGTCGATTCGGCTCTTGAATTCTGGCTTACTTCAGGCAGATTTACGGATGAATTTGAAATGAGGCTTTCCGAATATCTGAATGTTAAGTACTGCAACCTTGTCAATTCGGGTTCATCGGCTAATCTGCTTGCATTTATGGCCCTTACTTCTCCGCTTCTCGGAGACAGGAAGATAGAACGCGGTGACGAAGTCATCACGGTCGCTGCAGGTTTTCCCACAACCGTTACTCCCATGATCCAATATGGCGCAGTGCCTGTTTTCGTTGATATATCCATTCCCGGATATAATATAGATGTAAGTATGCTTGAGAAAGCATATTCCGAAAAAACCAAAGCGGTTATGATAGCCCATACACTGGGAAATCCTTTCGACCTGAGTGTTGTAAAGAGGTTCTGTTATAAGCATGATCTTTGGCTTGTCGAAGATAACTGCGATGCTCTCGGAAGCAGATATTTTATTGACGGAAAATGGAGATATACCGGAACTATAGGAGATATAGGAACTTCAAGCTTTTATCCACCTCATCATATGACAATGGGTGAGGGAGGGGCTGTATATACAAATAATGCTCTTCTTAATAAGATCATCCGTTCAATGAGGGACTGGGGCAGAGACTGCGTTTGCCCTTCCGGTAGGGATAATCTGTGCGGACACAGATTTGACGGTCAGTTTGGAGAACTTCCGGCAGGTTATGATCACAAGTATGTCTACTCCAATTTCGGTTATAACCTGAAGGCGACCGATATGCAGGCGGCTGTAGGCTGTGCCCAGCTTTCCAAACTTCCCGGGTTCACTGAAAAAAGACAGCATAACCACAAGCTTCTTAATGAACTGCTCGTCAAAGGAGGAGCTGAATCCAAACTTATTCTTCCTACCTGTTATGAGGATTCGGATCCCAGCTGGTTCGGATATATAATGACATGCAAGGACGGAGTCGATCGAAGGTCGGTTGTCAAATATATCGAAGGTCATGGGATACAGACAAGAATGCTTTTCGCCGGGAATCTCACCAAGCATCCATGCTTTGATGAACTTAGGAAGCAGGGAAAAGGATATAGGATCGTAGGAAATCTTTCCAATACCGACAGAGTAATGAATAACAGTTTTTGGGTCGGCGTATATCCGGGCATGACTGATGAAAAGATCTCATATATGGCTAAGATCATACTAGAGGCTGTTAATGGATAAATTACTGATCGTAATACCTGCATATAATGAAAGCGAGAATATTGAAGAGCTTATCAGACAGTGGCATCCGATCGTAGAAGATAAAACGGAGGGATCCGCACTTGTTATTGTCAATGACGGAAGCACCGATGATACTTTATCAGTTCTGACTTCGCTCAAGGATAAATATTCACGACTCAATGTGCTCGATAAGAAAAACGGTGGACATGGTTCCGCCGTTCTCTTCGGATATAATTATGCCGTCAAAAACGGTGCGGATTATGTATTTCAGACTGATTCCGATCTTCAGACGGATCCTTCCGAATTTAAGGATTTCTGGGATAAGAGGGAAGATTATGAAGCAATATTCGGCTTTCGTCCCAGCAGGGGCGACGGTTTCGGAAGAGTAGTTGTCGAAAAGGTAGTCTGCATCCTGCTGAAACTCTTTTTCGGTATAAGCGTTCCCGATGCAAATGCTCCTTTCAGATTATTTAAAGCAGAGACTTTGAAAGGTTATCTTGAGCTTATTGATCCGGATTATGCCCTTCCTAATATCATTCTTACCGCATTTTATAAGTATAAAAAGAATAAGATCTGTTTTATGCCGATCTCTTTTGAAGCCAGAAAACGCGGAAAGCAGTCAATGAATATAAAGAAGATCTTCCGTGTCGGTGTAAAGAGCCTGACGGATTTCAGATATTACAGGAAAAAGATCAAAAATGGAAAATAAAAAGAACTCGAAAATCGATCTGTTATCATATCTCGGAGTTCTTGTACTTTCTTTTGTTGTTTCACTCCAGAGCAATTCCAACATATTTGTTTATCGTGAGCAGGGTGTTGATTCCGCCGTGTTTCAATATGTTGCCAAAATGATGAAGCTCGGATTCCTTCCCTATAAGGATACCTTTGATCATAAAGGCCCATTATTGTATCTGATCGACCTTGCCGGTCTTTCAGTCAATGAAAAATGGGGCATATGGTTAGTTGAACTTGTCTTTTTGTCCGTTACCTTCATCTTTATGTATAAGTCATTCAGACTCTGGGCCGGAAGACTGATCTCACTTTTTGTTCTTCTTATATCTTTTTCTCCATTCGGAGACTATTTTTACGGAGGCAATTTCTCGGAAGAGTATTCCCTTCCTTTTATTGCGGTTTCCTTATATATCTTTCTTGATTATTTCAAGAATGACAAGATCAATGATCTGAGATTGATCGCCTGCGGATTTTCTTTCGGTGCTGTTATGCTTCTCAGGGCAAATAATGCCGGATTATGGCCGGCGATGTGTCTGTTTGTCCTCATATATTGTTTTATCCGAAAAGATCTTAAGCCTGTGGTCAGGTATATATGTATGTTTCTCATCGGTATTGCCGTGATCCTGGTCCCAATATCGGTCTGGCTCTTTTCTAAAGGTATCTTTTCGGATTTTATTGATTGCTACCTTGGATTTAATATGCTTTATTCCAAGTCCGGATTTTTGACTAAACTTAACGGGATCAAATTGTTTTTATCCGATCCTCCGGTTTCGCTTTCTGTTATTATCTGCCTCTTTTTTGCACTTAAGAATAAGAGTTATAAGGCGTTTGGATATGTTGCACTTATTCTGGCTGTTCTTGCTTTTATTTCTCTTCCCGAGAAGGTATATACCCATTACGGAATAGTTATAATTCCTGTTATCATGTGTCCTTATGCGGTTCTTTTTTCAAATATAAAAAAGGAAAAGATATCCCTTATAAACGGATTGAAATATGTTATTGCGCTGTTTTCGGCAGTATTGATACTTACTCCTACTTCATTTTCATTATATGAAAGAGCAGTATATGATCTTTCCCATGTGGGAGAGGAGTATTATCCCGAGACTTATGAATATGTTGTTGCTTTCACGGATTACTATACGGGTAAAGATGACAGGGTTATATACTTTGGCAATTGCAACAGATACTATCTCCTGACAGACCGTTTATCTGCTTCGAGATTTTCGTATCAGTCTCCGATATTTGATACATCCGCTGAGCTTGGATGGTCCGATGAATTTTTTGATACGCTTAAGTCCGATCCGCCGAAGTTGATAGGTGTATTGACTGAAAGGGCAAATATCTGTGACAGGGACAGAATGACGGAATTTCTTGATTCGCATGGTTATAAACTTGTGCTTGTGACGGATGATATATATATGTATGTAAGGGAAGTATCATGAAGAAGATAAATAAGAAGGATTGCCTTATAAGTATTTTTTCTTTTGCAATCCCTGTCATAATTGCGGCTTTATCATTCAATAATAATTTTATTTCCGTTGGCGGAGTGAATACTCTGCTTATTTATGATCTGAAAGCCCAGCTTTTGGCGTTATACGGTTATATCAGAAACGGTGGGGGAGGATTCAATTCTTTCTTTTTCAGCATGTCGGGAGGGCTCGGAGGTGGCTTTTACGGTACCGCTGCATTGTATATTTCGCCTTTTGATCTGTTTTATGCGTTTGTTCCTACGAGGTATCTTCCGGATGCGGTATATTGTATGACACTTATCAAGATCGGACTTTCCGGTCTGTTCTGTTCGGTGTTCATCCGTAAAACATATAAAGCAGACAGTAAGAAGTCATTTTCGGTCATTACTATGGCATTGTCCTGCTGCTATGCTCTTATGTCATACAATTTTATGTATGCCATGTCACCTATGTGGCTCGATCTTGTGATGTTTCTTCCTTTGCTTGCTCTGTTCCTTGAAAAGTTGATACAGGGAAAGAAGAGCCTTCCTTTTATTCTTTTGACTGCATTTTCCATTATCAGTGATTATTACATCACTTATATGGTTGTCATAGCCCTTTCAATCTATTTTGTATTCAGATTGGCTGAGTCCGGATCTTCATTCAAGGAAGCGGTAAAGCGTATAGGTAACTATGCAGTTCACGGACTGTTATCTGCCGGGATTGCCGCTTTCATTATCATTCCGGTTGTTCTTGATTTCGGAAGAGGAAAACTATCCGAGGATCTTTCGTCTGAAAACCTTACGTTTATAAAGAATTCATTTATGGATGTGATCGGCAGTTTTGCTCCTTCAAGTTATTCGACGCTTGATTATTATGCTCCTCCCAATATCTTCAGCGGATCGATTGTCTGGATACTCGCCCTGGTATGGATCCTTCTCGGAAAAAAGAATATTAAAGCGAGGATTGCCGGATTATGCGTAATGATCGTATATTTTGTTTCTTTCATCATCGGACCTGTGGATCGTATATGGCATGGGTTCAGAGATCCCGTAGGATTCCCGGTAAGATATGCTTTTACTTTTGTTTTCTTTATGATCTGTTTTGCGATAAGAGGATACAGATCCATTTCGGAAAACGAATTTAAGATATCAAAAAGCCTGCTTGGCCTTATCGGTTTCTTATTTGTGGCTTATACGTTTTTTGAACTGTATATAAACGGATCTTATATCATTTCCAGACTTGCGGTGGAGGAACGATATGCAAACCGTGAGGAATTTGACAGGTATGTAGACAGTGTCGAAGGATTACTCGGAATGGAAGCAGGTGATGATTCATTCGATTATACCAGAACCTTCCACGATTTCAGGTATTCAAGATATGACGGGGCACTTTTCGGATTTGACGGACTGGAGAGATTCAGTTCAAGCTATAATCTTGCCGTATCAGAGTTCTTGTCTGATCTCGGAGTCGGAACTTCCAGACATACCATCAGTGAATACGGTATTAATCCGGCTGTAAATTCTTTCCTTGATATGGGATATTTCATGTCCAGGTTTAAGGATTATTCGTATTATTATGATCTGGTGGGAGAGTACAGAGGGTTTAAACTGTATAAGAATCCTAACAGGATCTCTTTGATCTTCGGTGTAGATCTTTCGGATCCCGGTAATGTAAACGCTTTTTCCGATATTCCGTTCGAAAACATAAACAGTCTTTATTCCGATCTGTGTAACGAAGAGGTTGATGTTTTCAAACCTGTTGAATATACTGTGACTGAGACTTCTGCCAAGGATTATTTAGAAGCCGATACCTTGGGCTTTGCCGATTATAGATTTAATGCTTTTGATGAAGCTGACTACTGGTTTTATTCGGAATATTTGTATCCCGATGAATCACGTTATAAAGATGCTTGGAAGAATGGTCAGTTCAGTGACGTTTTTGCATATGCAAATTATTATCTTGACGGATTAAAACTTGGTATGTATCGAAATGATGAGTTCAGTTACTGCTCCGATATCGGATATATCGACGATGGTGCCGAACATCACCTTGCACTGGATACTTCTCTTTCCGGTATAGGTACAACATATCTATACAGATTAGATAAGGATGAATATGAAAGAGCCTGCGACTTGCTGAACGAAAATGCATTTGTTATCAGCGAAATAAGCAAAAAGGGCATAAAAGCATCGGGAACCTTGGACAAAGATTCTTATGTGATGATCACACTACCGTTTGAGAACGGATATGAGATCTATGTTGACGGAGAGAAAACAGAGTATGGATCATACAGAGATTCTTTGATCTTTATCAAGGCATCAAAGGGTACACATGAAATAGTGATCAGATACAAAACGCCGGGATTTACATTGGGCATCCTGATCAGTCTGTTCTCACTGGCTCTAACAATATGCTTTGTTGTTTCATCAAAAGTTTACGTAAAAAAAGAGGTAGAAAAGATTGCTTAAAAAGCTACCTAAAGCTGATAAGATCATATGCGGGATTGCAATAGGTTATGTGATACTGCCTATCGTTATATTTGCTTTTGGCTGGACAAGGATATGGATAGCGTTGGCCGGTCTGGTCTTGTTTTGCTTTCTTGCATATCGCCTTTATTCATCACTTACAGAAGCAGGTGATTTTTCGATAAGTGATCACAGATTTCTCTGGATAGTGGCGGTCTTGGCATTTATCTTATGGGTCGTGCTTTCCGGAATAGGCGGATATGCTTTTCAAAATCAGGATTTCTGGGCACGAAATCCCATATACAGAGATCTTTGTGATTATTCCTGGCCGGTAATATATGATCTGTCACAGGAACCGTTACATGCACAGGCGGTTTTCGGAACCGATACCGTTGCGTTTTCGTATTATTTCAGCTGGTGGCTTCCCGCTGCTCTTGTATCCAAATTATTTCGGCTTGGTGAGACCGGTAGGAGTTTTTTTCTGTATATCTGGTCGTTGACCGGATTGTTTCTTGCATTCTATCTTGTGTGCAGGAAGCTTAAAAGAATATCCCCGGGTATAATTGCCGTATTTATCGGGTTCAGCGGTCTGGATGCCATTCCGCATATTCTTGTATCTACCATTCTTGATGGTTTCATGTCGGTATTTCCCTGGACTTATCATATTGAATGGTGGGCCGGGTATTTTCAATATTCTTCCAATTCCACCCAGTTGTTCTGGGTATTTAATCAATCGATTCCTGTCTGGATATTGATAGGTCTGTTTCTTCAACTGAAAGACAGTAAATATCTGATAGGGTTGATCGCACTGTCTTTTGCCTATTCACCCTGGGCTACTCTTGGAATGGTTCCATATGCCGTATGGGGTTCGATCAAGAATAAAAATGCTTTTATTGATTCCATTAATGTCGTAAATATCCTGTCAGCTCTTTATATGATGATGGTTTACGGTCTGTTTTATGGTTCCAGTACCGGAAGCAAAGGATTTATAGGCCTGATCTTCGGTAAATATCCGGACAGGGTTTTTGATCTAGTTTTTTGGTATGCTTTGTTTGCGGTCTTTGAATTTGGAATATATTATCTTGTTCTTGGTAAGAAAATCAGGGAATACGAAAATGGAATTCTAACGATTATCCTGCTGATTATTCTTCCTTTCATATATATACTAGATACTGACTTTGTAATGAGAGCTTCCATTATGCCTTTGTTTATGACTATGTTTTATATACTCAGGTATTTATCTGAAAGATCTGCCGAAAAATATGCCCGCTTCAAAAAAATGATAATGATCTTTGCATTGTGCATCGGTGCTCTGACCCCTATGGCAGAGATTGACAGGGCAGTATCAAAGACCTTAACTTCAGAAAATTACCTTCAAGAGGAAGTTGGTTCACTGGGATATTTTGAGAGTAATAGGTTATTATATCTGGTTGATACTCAGACACAGTACTTTATATATGACTATGAAAACACGCCGTTTTTCAGATTTATCGGAAAGCAGAAATAAAAAGTATTATACATATATTTATTCTGCCGAATCCCCTGCTTTTCAAATTTTTTATGAGTGATCGGAGCAAAGATGAATAACAAGACAATTTTGAAAAAAAATAAGAACCTGTATTTTAGTGTATTTCTTGTGCTGATCATACTTATCGGTGTTATCAGACTTGTTGTCATATTTAATGAACGTGACGGACATCATGTCGATGAAACATGGAGTTATGGTTTTGCCAACAGTTATTTTGATCCATATATATATACCGATAACAGGACCGGCGTAACTAATGGTCCTGAGAAAGTCAAAAATTTTGAAACCTGGATCACCGGTGATGTTTTTAAAGAATATTTATCCGTTGCATCGGGTGAACGTTTCTCTTTTGATTCGGTAATATATAACAAAGAAGAAGATCTCGGACCCTTTTTGTATGAGTTGATCCTTCACGGTATCTGTTCATTTTTTCCGGATACTTTTTCTTGGTGGTATGCTTTCTTATTCAACTTGCTGCTTTTTGTTCCGACGGTTATTCTGATCTGTCTGATCTCTTATGAGATGACGGATTCGAAGTTATGTGGACTTCTTTCTGCTGCATATTATATTTTCTCAGGTTGTGGCACGGGGGCTTTTCTTTACCTTCGTGTATATTCTCTGTTTACATTTCTTTCAGTCCTTCTCTTTTATCTTATTGTAAAGCTACTCAAGTATAAGACAGAGCATTATAATAAACTGTTCTTTATACTGCCTTTCGTATGCCTGCTTGGTTGTCTTACGCATTTTTATTATCTTGTGGTAGCTTTTTTGTTTACATTTTTTGGCGCTATCATGCTTCTGTTTAAAAAGAGATGGGAAGATGCACTCAGACTTTGTTATGTAATGCTTTATTCCGTGATGGCATTTTTTTCAATGTATTTTCAATGTGTACATATTTTGATTCCTCATTCTACAGGCAAATCTATTACAACTTATGCTTTTCCATATACTTGGGAACTTGCTTCAGCAAATAGACATTTCTTTATGGGTACAGTTGGTTATTTCATTGATTTTTCAGTTATATCATTAATGATCACGTGCGGGATTGTTGTGTTTGGGGTTGTTATTTTAAGTTTGATCATTTTCTTGTTCAGGAATGAAAAATGGATGAAATCCCTGCTTGGAGCTGTCAAAACTTTTTTCAGAAAATTATTTGATTCGTCAGTAAGATTATTGCATTCAATCGATGCTTGTGCATATGTGGCACTGCCTGTTTCTATTCTTTATATGCTGATCCTTCCGAAGTCGGCTTCCCTTGTTACGATGGGGTATATTGAAAGGTATTTTTTCCCGGGAATGACTATTTTTCTTGTTTTTTATATTGCTCTTGTAGTAAAGGCTGTTTCATCGATCAATACCTCGAGTAGAATGAACAAATTGTTGATTGTATTCATTGTTGGCGTGATCGTTTTTTTGAATTACAGGTCAAATTTTTATACCGATATTTTTAAGTTTGATAATTTCCGAGAAAAGGAAATGTCGGCGGAATTGAGTGGACGGGATGTATATGTAGTGATGGACAATGCCGCACGTGATATGACTTGGTTGTCTTCGATACTTAAGGATTCAAATATGGTTTATGTTGAATTGACTGAGTTCCTTAATGATGAAGATACAACTTTTCCTGATTTACCGGAGGACTGTCTTGTCCTTGTTAATACCAGAGGCTTTCTTCAGGAAGATGAATTTGGCAACCCTCTTGCCGAATATGATGCTTTGTCCATGAATCTATCAAAGCCCCATATAACGATCTCGACTTCCCAGTTCATTGATGAACTGAATGAAAAAACGGGGCGCTCTTATACGTGTTGCGATGAATATAGGTGTTTTATCGGTGATGTGAGGCTGTATAAGTGTAATGCGGAATAATAGCGCGGATAGAATAACTGAATTTTGGGGGTATATTGGAGCTTTTTATGTTCCGGCTTCTATTATTATGGCGGTTTATATCCTGCTTGATGTTTTTCCCGGCGGTAGATTCACTCCGCTAATTCTTGACCTCGGATCCGAGCAGTTTCCTTTTTATAATTATCTGAATTCCGCAAACGGAATAAATGCTCTTTTTTATCAGGATCTCGGAGGACTCGGAGGCGGTGTCGTTAATTCGCTTCAGATGTGCACCGGCCCCTTTGTATTTGTCTTTGCATTGGTTCCGGCTCTGTATATCCCATATGCTATCTGGGGGATGATAATTTTTTTGGTCGGTCTGTGCGGACTTGCCGAATATAGTTATCTCAAGAACGGATATCCCGGCCTACATGGAGTACTTAAGCCCTTATTACTTTCCGTTTGTTATTCTCTTATGAGCTGTGCGGTTGTTTACACGATTGTTCCCGCGTGGCTTTGGGGCCTCATATTACTTCCTTTTGTTTCATACGGACTTGATAAACTTATTGATAACGGAAAAACCGGAAGGTTTATTCTGTTTCTGTCTCTGTCAATCGTTTTTAATTATCTTACCGCGTACATTATCATTCTTTTCTCATTTATTTATTTCCTTTTCAGAATGTATATAAAAGGAATCACCGGTAAGGATTTTCTTTCTCTTTTTCTGAAGTATTTTATCTCCGGAATTGCATCTGTTGCCGTGACGGCTGTTTCGTGGCTTCCTGTTCTGTGTGATCTGATCATCGGAAAAGCGGAAGAGAACAGACATCCTGCTCTCGGATTTACAAGAAATCCTTTGGCTGTTATTGCGCAGCTGTTTATCCCAAATTATGACGGACTCGGAAGGTATTCCCTGCCTTACGTATTTTGTGGTCTTGTTCCCCTTGCTTTGATGATCCTTTTCTTTTTCAACAAAAAGATCGAAGTAAAAAGAAAGATCGCGGGTCTGACCGTAATATGTTTTTTTATTCTCTCTTTCAGCATAGGCCTTCTTGACATCAGCTGGATGTTTTTTTCAGAACCCAACGGATATCCGTCGAGATATTCCTTTGTCCTTTCATTTTTTGTAATCCTGCTTGCGGCAGCGGAGCTGAACGAAACTGAGCGTCCTGTATTGCTTAAACCCGCTGTGACAGTTATTGCATATATTTTTGTCTTATTCGAATGCTTTGTTGGTTCTTTTTCCATCATAACCAAAATACGAGATGATGTCGGACCTTATTCCGAATACGCTGAATATGCGAAAGCTTACTCAGCGATGGAAGAGATCGTTGCCGATTATGATATTCGGGGCGGAACCGAAAGGGCTGTTAAGAACTGGAGACTGACCAATGACGACGGAATACTTTTCGGTTATTCCGATATAGATTATTTTTCATCGAGTTATAATTCCGGTTTTCATGAATTTATGGGTTCACTCGGATTTAATACGCAGTACCATATTCTCAGGTCTGATGGTATCACCCCGGTTACTGCTTCCGTTTTGGGAGTTTCGAATTTTATAGAATTCAATAATGATCTGTCGGCATACTATAAATATCTGGGAACCGTCGGTGAACTGGATATATATGAGAATTCACTGGCACTGCCGGTCATGTTTGCGATCGAGTCCGATGATCCGAACCTTGAACCGTATCTTTCGAACAATCCCTTTGGAAATATAAACGATCTGATGTATGATCTGTCCGGCGTTGAAGATGTATATGATGAAATAGAGCATTACGTGGAAGATGACTACGCTACTGTCTTTGTTGATGAAGGACGGGATCTTTGGATGTATGCCCGTTCGGATGTTACGGGCGGCCGTGATATTCACGGACCGGGTAATGACGACACGCTATACGTATATTATGACGGTATCCCTATAAAGTCATATGGGAACGATCTTTCTCCTTATTGTGTCTGCCTCGGATTCGGTGGCGGAGATTATGCATCGTTTTCTTTTGACGTAATACCTTCGGATATAAGCTTCGCATCACTGAATGTTCCGCATACACTTGAGGCTCTGTCCGTACTTCGTGATAATTCCGCATACGGTTTTAATGGTAACGGATCCGGCTTTGGCTGTAGCATTGATCTTGATAAGACTAAATATGTGTTGCTCACCCTTCCGTATGATAAAGGATTCACTATCCGAGACAACGGAAAGAAGGTAGAATATTATCCATATGCGGGGGCACTGATCTGCTTTGAAATTGAGGAAGGAAGTCATAGGATAGATGTTGATTATCTTCCATACGGATTGATAACGGGACTTATCATTTCTTTGACCTCCTCAGTCATTCTTGTTTTAATGTTCTGTGCTGCAAAATATTGCGACAACAAGGGAAGAAGTGAAGATATATGAAAGTCAGGAATTTTGTAAATAAGTCTTATGTATATTTTTTGTCATTTATATTACCTTTTCTTGTGCTGGTCACGGCTTATTTGATCAACGGTATTTTCCCGGGCTCCGAGAAAAATATTCTGATATCCGATATGGGCGGCCAGTATATCGGTTTCTTTTTGTTCCCCCGCTATATGGGCATAGGTTACAATAACATCATGTTCCAGACCATGTGCTCGCTCGGAGGAGGATATTTCGGTACATGGGCTTACTATACTTCGGATCCGCTGAACGCTTTTCTTTTACTGTTCGATCCGCTTTTGCTGCCTGATGCAATATATTTTCTCACGCTATTAAAGCTCTCTTTATGCGGCCTGACTTTTTCCTTGTTCCTAAAATGCGGACATGTTAAAAGCAAAAATCCTCTTATCATTGTTATTTCTTCGGTATCGTATGCACTTATGTCTTTTAATGTTGTTTATTCATTGGACATTATGTGGATATCAGGTGCCATAATGTTGCCTCTTGTTATCCTTGGCATCGACAGGATACTTGATTCAAAGAGGAAAGAGCTCTTTATCATTTCTCTTGCATATTCCGTTATTGCAAATTATTACATCGCATATATGATCGTTCTGTTCTGCATGATCTACTATTTTTACAGATCGATATGCGATTCTTTACCCATGAAGAAATTCATAAGATATTCCCTGGAACTTTTTTCCTGCGGAATGTTATCTGCGCTTCTATCGGCATGGCTCTGGCTTCCGGTCCTGATCGATCTTTCGAAAGGAAAGTTTTCGGAAAATCCTAATATTCATTACGGTCTTATCAGACAGCCTCTGGAGGTTCTGAGACATTTTTTGCCTCTGTCCTTTGACGGAATAACATTTAAGGATTCACCGCCTTTATATTGCGGTCTGATCATTACATTTTTTGCCGTTGTCTATTTTTTCAGAAAAAATATACCGGTCCGTAAGAAGATCGGTGCATTATTTGTTTATGTTATTTTTTTCCTTTCACTTTCTCTGGGATCATTTGATATAGTCTGGCATTGTTTCCGCTTGCCCAACGGTTTCCCCGGAAGATATGTTTTTGTTTTTTCGTTTTTTATGGTCTTTCTTTTCGCGGAAAGTACGGATGATATCAGTTTTTCCTTCAAAAAACCCGTTTCCCGTTTTCTCATGATACTTATATGCGTTTTTGTCGTGACGGATCTTATCATCAATTCCGCATACAGTATCCATTCACTGGATATTGACCGCGGAACCGGCGGATACGGTAATAACAGCGATTATTTCAGCTTTTATAAAAGAAATGAGATTTACAAAGCTTTGGGATATACCTATCCGAGCAGGATCGCTTCTTATTACGATTATTCGCATGTGGACGGTTTTGTGTTTGCCGTTCCGTCACTTGATTATTACAGTTCGTCGTATAATTATAATCTTTCAATGTTTTTCCGTGATCTCGGAATGAATTCTATTTTTCAGTATTCCGAGGACAGCGGCATTACTCCTGTCACCGCTTCGATTTTTAATGTGGATGCTGCCGTTAATTACGGAGGACATAACGAGTATTCATTACTCTTTGAACTTTATGAACCTGTTTATGCAGGAGACGATTTTGTACTGTACAGAAATCCTTATCCCGGATCGCTGGGTTATGTTTATGCGGAGGATACGTATTCTTCGGATGACGATGTTTTTAAGAATCTGAATCATCTTTATCATGATTTTACGGGAGAAGATGTATTTATCGAGTGCGGAAGAGAGGATGTCCCTGTTGCTCCGATCAATGAAGAATCTTCATATGCCAAGGAGATCACAATATATCCGGAAGCGGGAAAGCATCTTTTTATCTATGTTTCTCCTAACGATTATTATGATAATGACAAAACGGGATGTAAGGATATCTTATACTTCAACGGAAGTCCCGTAGCATATTATTCGGATACGCCCGACCGTTATATTTTTGACCTTGGATACGCCGACGGATCCGTGCTGTATTTTACTTTTGAAACGGACAGCATAGATAACGAAGTATTCTTTTATACGTTCGATGATGAACTGTTCGTAAACTCGGTTTCATCTCTTGCAGACAGGGGGTTACATAATGTTAACTATTCCGACAAAGGCATAGATGCTTCGATCTCTGTTGAAGAAGATTGTGATGTTGCTGTATTTCTGCCCTATGAAACCGGATATGAAATAACGATAGACGGAGAGCGTGTGGATTACGGCTCTTATGCGGGATGTGTTCTATCGATCCCTGTCAGATCCGGAAGCCATGATATTCATATTTCTTTCCGTACACCCGGTCTGAAAGCCGCAATAATCATAAGTTTTCTCGGTTTAGTACTGCTTATCTTTTATATATTTTTTGATGAAAGAAAAAGAAAGAAAGCACAAAATTGACTAATAAGCATTTTTTTGAAGCATTTTCTTGTCCATTGTGCACAATTAACAAAAATGATTTTGATACTAAATGCATAAAGTTAATAGAATATTCATTTTTTTGTGAATAAATGTTGAATATTTCTTTAAAAAATTGTATTATTTCAAGCGTAAACAAGAATTCCTAGGAGGTTTCGGTTGTGGCAAATTTTGCTTATGAAGCTATTAATGCTGAAGGAAAACTCATCAAAGGTTCCCTTGAAGCGGATAACATTGATAGAGCTAGAGACAGCGTTAAGGCTCAGGGACTTACCGTTGTAAGCGTTGGTTCACGCAGTGCTATCAGCAAAGATCTGAATTTTGATCTTTCCAAGGGACCTAAAGTAAGAGATCTTTCGGTTTTTTGTCGTCAGTTCGTTTCGATGATCAGAGCCGGTGTCACAATCCTCGATTCACTGCAGATGCTTGGTGAATCAACCGAGAATAAGAAACTCAGAGATGCTATTTTTGATGTCAGGACCAGTACCGAGACCGGTATGACCCTGTCAGGTGCAATGGCTGAGTTTCCCAATATTTTCCCTTCGCTTCTTATAAGCATGGTTACCGCCGGTGAAGCTTCAGGTTCACTCGATATAGCTTTTGACCGTATGGCAAAGCAGTTTGAGAGAACATCCAGAACCCAGGCTCTCATCAAGAAAGCAATGATCTACCCCATCATCGTTGTTATCGTTGCTATAGCGGTCGTCGTAGTAATGCTTGAAGTAGTTATTCCCACCTACACTTCAATGTTCGCCGAGCTGGATACCGAACTTCCCAAGATCACTCAGGTGGTTGTGGCCATGTCGGACGGCTTAAAGAATTACTGGTTCATCATCATACCTGTTATTGGTGCGATCGTATTCGGAATCATTACTTTTAAGAATACCGATCAGGGTAAGCATTTCTTCGGAAACCTTGCAATAAAGCTTCCCCTTACACATGAAATTACAGTTAAGAGCGCTTCGGCACTTATGTCCAGAACTCTCAGTACTCTTATCGGCGCAGGTCTTCCCCTTGTGGAAGCTGTTGATATCACTTCCGGCGTTATGAGCAATATCTATTTCAGAGAAGCTCTTGAGCATGCGAAGGAGGAGATCACAATAGGCCAGCCCCTTTCAAGACCTCTTGAAGAAGCCGGAATCTTCCCTCCGATGGTTTACTACATGGTAAGGATCGGTGAGGAAACCGGTAACATCGAAGACATGCTCAACAAGAATGCTGAGTATTATGAAGAAGAAGTTGAGATGGCTGTTCAGTCGTTCATGGCAATGCTCGAGCCCATGATCATCATCGTGCTTGCTGCGATTGTCGGTGTTCTCATCGGTGCGGTTATGGCTCCCATGCTTGCAATGTACCAGGGTCTCGACAACCTGTAATAACTTACGAATCAATCGCCTTTGTAGAAGGGCAGAGGCGTTTGAGATATAAAAACCAATCAATTTAAAAGGAGAGAAATTATTATGAAGAAGGACAACAAAGGTTTTTCACTCGTAGAACTCATCATCGTTATCGCTATCATGGCAGTTCTCGTTGGTGTTCTTGCACCTCAGTTCATCAAGTACGTTGAGCAGTCCAGAAGAAGCCGTGACATCACCACCGCTCAGGAGATCAGAGAAGCAGTTCTTGCTGACATCGCTGATAACCAGATTTCCGGTTCCGGAAACATCAACCCTCAGTCCGGCAATCCTACCACTATCGCTGAGACTCCTTATGGTGCTGGATCAATCGCTAAGGGATCAACCTTTACCGCTTCCTATGATGCAGTAAACGGAACCTGCTTTGTAACTCTTGCTGGCCACACCCTCACCACCGAGGCTGGCGCTTCTGACTACAAGACCGCTACATCATAATTTATCTTAATGTTTGAATTCCGGCTTTACATCGGAATAATCGTCTTCCTATTTGGGATTACGGTGGGCAGCTTCTTAAATGTGCTGATCTACCGTATCCCGAAGAAGGAAGAGTTTGTGAAGACCCGCTCTCATTGCATGAGCTGTGGTTATCAGCTTGAATGGTATGATCTCATACCAATATTCAGTTGGTTGTCACTTGGCGGCAAATGCCGGAAATGCAAGTCTAAGATTTCGGCTCAGTATCCTCTTATAGAGCTTCTGAACGGAATTCTGTGGTTATTATCTTTTCTGTTCTATGATCTGACAATTACAACCCTTCTGTTTTGCGGATTATTCAGCAGTTTGATCGCACTGAGTGTGATCGATTTTCGTACGTACGAAATACCGGTCGGATTTAATATTTTTATACTGGTATTAGGTACGATAAGAGTGGTCTTTGAGCTCATCAACGACCACAATTCCTGGCCTGAATATATTATCGGCCTGGTATCAGTAAGTGTTCCACTACTTTTGATCTTTTACGCAACCAAAGGAAGAGGCATTGGCGGCGGGGATATCAAGCTCATGGGAGCCGCAGGGCTTCTGCTTGGATGGAAACTGATCGTTCTGGCCTTTTTCCTTGGTTGTCTTTTAGGTTCAGTGATACATTTGACGCGCATGAAGGTTAGCGGAGAGTCTCATGTGCTTGCAATGGGTCCTTATCTTTCCGCGGGAATTGTTATAGCCGTTTTGATCGGTGAAAGAATTATATCCGGATATTTTGGATATCTGGATCGCCTCTTGGCTGGTTTTATCTTATTTTGAATGAAACAGATGATCCGGAAATCTGTTCATAATAAATTATTAAAGAGGGTAGGATATGGCTTCAAAGATTCTAAGTATTGAGCTCAGTAACACGACCATCCGTATCGTCCAGATGGACTACAAGACTCAGAACCCCAGGGTTTATTATCATGTAGTCTGCAACACTCCCGAGAACTCCATCAATGATGGATATCTCATCAACCCCGATGCCGTTGCTAATGCAATCAGAACGGCTCTGGTTTCTAACAGGATCAAGGGTACCAAGAATGTCATATTCACCATATCCTCGACCAAGATCGTAACTCGTGAACAGCAGCTTCCCCAGATGAAAGCTGCGCAGCTTGATTCGATGATTCAGACTAACCTGTCTGATTATTTCCCCATCGATCTTGACAATTATCAGGTTGCTTACACCGTTCTCGGAACCATTGATGAAGGAAAAGATGCCGGAAAGCTCCGTGTATCCATCATGGCTGCCGAGAATAATCTTGTTGAAAGCTATAAACAGCTGGCAGCATCATGCGGACTTGTTCTTATTCAGGTCGATAACGTTGCCAACTCCGTATATCAGGTTCTGAAGTCTGAGAATAAGACTCAGTGCAAGATGGTTCTTAAGATTGAAGAGAATGCAACTTCGGTTCTCGTTATCAAGAATGAGAGCCTTCTCCTTCAGAGAAACATCGGTTTCGGTTTCCTTCCTGCGATCAAGGAGATCATGCATCAGCCCGCTTTCCAGGCTGTAAGCGAATTTGATGCCCGCAATATCGCTATGAAGAGGGCCTGCATCCGCAAGACTCTTAATGAAGGAACCGCGATCACTGACAATGAAGATATGCCCGAGCCTTCAGAAGGCCAGGCTATGACCAATGCCCGCCAGGCTGTTACCGACAGCCTCGAAGATCTTGTAAAGGGAATTCAGAGAGTTTTGAATTACTACAATTCAACCAATTCTTCGAATCCTCTCGATCTTTGCTATGTATGCGGTGCCGGTGGATCAATAAACGGTATTTCACATCTGCTTTCCAACGAACTCGGACTTAAGGTCAGTGTTCTCAGAAAGCTTGAGAATGTATCCTACTCCGTTCTCGGTGACAATGCCGACCTTTATAATTACGTCGCTTCAATCGGAGCTATCTATGCTCCTGTAGGATTCTTCTCGAGAGCAAAGTCCAACAGGCAGAAGAATGCTACCAATTACAGTAAGATTTCTCCTCTTGTTGTAGTGCTTGGTATAGTTATCATTCTGGCACTGCTCGGGAAGGGATTCCTTGATTACAATTCTTCCAAAGAGAGAAATGATTCTCTTAAGGTTACGGAAGCGAGATATGAGGAATCCGAACAGATATATCTGAAGTATTCCGCTGTACTTGATATGTACAGAGAGGTTTATTCAGGCGAACAGTCAACTCAGAGAGCATCCGATAACATTGCTGATTTCCTTGAAGAACTTGAAAAGAAGATGCCTTCCAATATGGTAATTTCCGAGTTCAGGACCGATGACAGCATGTTCGCCATGAATGTTGCCGTTCTCGACAGAAATACCGCAATCGGTATTATTGAAACTCTCAGAACATTCGATACCGTTGAGGATGTAGTTGTTGCATCCATTGAAGAGCGTGAAGATGTTCTTTCCGAAGAAGAGGTAACTGCTCTTGAAACATTCGGATTTACCGTCATCGATCAGACCGGTAAGGATGAAAAGAAAGCTCCCAAGGACAAGGATGCAGAAGATGCCGACGAAGAAGAGGAAGAACCCGTTCTTGTTATTGAAGGCACAGAGGATGAAGATGGTACCGCTCTCAGCGTTAAGCCCATCGGTACATATTATCTCAGAATAGATAGTGAGACCGGTGAACCTTATTATGTAAGAAAATACGTTTCATTCACAGTCGGTTGTGTTTATACTCCTGCTGATGAAGTTGTTATTCTGAACAATGTTACAGGTGAAGGTGAAGCTGAATCTGAGGAGGAAGAGTAATGAAGAACGTTAAGATTGATGAAAAATCAAAGTTTTTTACTACCGTCTTTTTGATGGTTGTACTTTGCGGTGTCGCTTTCTTCCTTGGATATAGGAAATTTGAAGCAAAAGCTGCCGAGCTTGATGTTGACAGCAGTAATCTCGAAGCCAGGATTGCAGAACTTGAACAGTATTATCTGACCGAAGAACAGAATAAAGCCGATACAGAGAAAATGATCGCTTCAATGGATGAGATCTTCTCACACTATCAGGCTGTTGTCAGATCCGAAGACGGTATTTTCGAGGCATATAATCTTGTCCGCGGATCCGAAGAGAAGCTTGAACTCACTTCCATCGGATTTGAGGCTCCAAGCATTATCAAACAGGTTCCCGAAGAGACTGTAGTTGCTGCTGATATTGAGAAATATCAGGATGAGATTGATTTCTACAGTTACAATGTTACATATGAAGGCAGAATTACTTATGAAGGCCTTAAGGGCATGATCAGAGAGATAGCAAACGGAGATTACAATCTTGCTATCGGCCAGATGAAATATCAGATCAATCCCGAAGGCTATATTGAAGGATCTTCACAGCTTTCATTCTATTTCGTCCAGGGTGCCGGACTCGACTATACAGCTCCTCCCGTTAACGAGTATGAGACCGGTCTTGAGAACCTGTTCGGAATAAGCGGATCCGGATTTGCTAGTTCAGAAGATACTGAAGGTTGATCAGACTGATTTCTGATCCAGAGGGAAAATTATGAAAAAATGTGGATTGATCAAGAATAATATCGGTATGACACTGGTGGAACTGCTGGTTGCACTTGCTATATTTGTTGCGGCCATTATTCCCATGCTTTATGCCTTTGTTTATTCAACCGGCTTTAATTTCAAAGCTCAGCAGACGATGCAATCCACAGGTATCGCCCAGGCTATCATAGAAAAATGCAAGGGATCCAATACCGACTTTAAGACGATATCGGATGCCCTTGCTGACGGTAGCATTCTTACAGCTAATGCACGTTTCTCCATGTCCGGTAATTCTCATCCCTCAACGAATGTTTACCATTTTGACGATGTAAAAGCTACAACATTCGCCGGAGCAGTCGTTAATGATGCTGTCGATAACGGCAGCACCACAAGAAGAGCTTATGATGTTGTTGTAACCATCAAGGAAGCGGAAGACGGAGCGGGTTCGGTTTCTTATACCGATTATTCTTCAATGATCTCCATGCGTTCCGGTGCAACCGGTAATTTCGTCAATGCCGATACACTTCTGGCCCAGGATGCGGTGGCTCAGGACGAAGTGCTTGATCAGCTTTACATTGATGTTATTCAGAACGGTACTGTTACTGCCGGTCCCGGTATGAGTACCGATGGCACGGACTATTTTAATCGTGACGATTTCGTTATCAAGAATCTGTATATTAAGAGAGTCTTCAGCATAACAGCCAGTGATGATGGTGTAAAATTGTCGGTTGATTATTATTACAAAGGATATGTAGATAACCTCGGAGCTTTTTCTGATCAGATAGTTCTTAAAACAAACTCCGGTGGATATAATGTAACCTGTACAGCTACTCCCAGTACATCCACGGCCATATATCATGCTTCTCTGGGATTTACCGATGACTGGCTGGTCGGTGGACCTACCGCTCCTGTTATTTCCCCCGCATGTTATATATATTATTATCCTTCCTACGATTATACCCTTTGCCCTACATCAACTCAGTGCAATACCATTGCAAAATTTGAAGACGAATTTGATATTGATAATCAGATGAACACTTCATATTATGCCGGCACAGCTCAGGATGAAAGATTTGAGTGCTATATTTTCAAGCAGTACAATGCCGATCTTGATGATGCTACTGCTAATCCCGGCATAAACCTTGAAACACTTGATGATCATTATGTTCCCACTGTCAATATGACGAGTGCAGGATCCATATACACCGATCTGTATCATAACTTCTTATGGAATGTCACAGATGGTGATGATATGCCTGCTGCATATCAGCCTGTTATAAATGCTAACTTTTCATTAGGATGCTTTAATATGACATACGCAGAACGCTCCGGTCATACTAATGCCGGTCCTGTTAGCGGTGATTATGTCGCTACAAAGTATTCGACATATTTTTGCCAGACATCGCCCAGAGGTGAGTCGCCTATCCTTAGAGACAAAGCTGTTCTTCCTATGTATAGTGCATTTCGCGGTGTCGGATCCTCAATTCCTATGTTTGTACCCAGGATCGAGATAACCGTTGAAGTATTTGCCAGAAACGATACGCACACCCATACGGGAGAAACCCCCATAGAAACTATGACCGCTGAATTTGTTAATTGGTGATGAGTATGAGAAACTTCAGAAAACAATTAAAAGACAACAACAAGGGTTCGGCATTGATCGTATGTATCATTATACTTCTCTTTGTCAGTATTCTTGCTACGGTCATACTTTATATGTCCGGAGTCAATTACAGAATGAAGAAGAATGATTATCAGACCAAGAAATCATTCTATCATGGTGAGCACATTCTGGAGAGCATGCAGGGCAATCTTGTCATTCCTGTATCCGAGGCCTTGAATAATGCATTCATGACGACAAATACCAAGTATGCTTCACTTGCCGATTATGATGCTAGAAGAGAAGATTTCTATAGAAATACATATGATGAACTGAAGAATATTCTTCTTGTTCATTACGCTCATAGTGATGCCATCGAAGATAATATTACGGAAGTTCTTCCCAACGATTCCGATGTTGAATTTGTAAAGAATATCCTTCATAATCTTTCGGGATCCGATCCTACAAATGCAGCTACGACAGGAGTTCCTGTTGCGAATATAGTACTGAATAATAATGATGTTGTCGCCTATGAGGCAACCGGTTATGCTTCCGCTTCAGCTTTTGTTGATAAGATTCTTCTCGCAGATGATGATTATTTTGTTTCCGCGACCAATCCCGATTATTACATTCTTTGCTACAGTCCTTTATCGACCGGAACTTTGGATGGCAATTACGGAACCGCTGATGCCGGAAATTTTGTAGAACTGGATATTTGGGCAGATGACGCTCATACCAATCTTAAGCCTGCCGATAAGTGCAGAATCCTGATCAAGAATATCTGCGTTGTATGTGTCAATGACGGATACACCTCCATGATCTCCACCGATATTGCGATTCAGTTCCCTCCGTTTGACTGGGGTGACGGCGGAAGACTTACCGATCCTGATTTTGATTGGAATGTTTATCAGTTAATTTATTATGTAAATTGGAAGAATAATTAAATTATGAGTAAAAAACATCAGACAAAATTGAATAATCAGGGTATTTCTATTGTCGAGATCGTAATCGTCGTAGCAATCATGGCGATTATCGGAGGTGCGGTATTGCTATCCACAACCGTTGCTACCGACAAGCAGGTTTCTTCATGTGCTGAGAAGATTGCTTCTTCCCTTGAACAGACCAGAAATCTTGTTATGGGCAAATCAAACGGTTTTATTGAGATTTATCAGGATGCCGGTGATTATGTTTATGTACAGATACATGTAGACGGCAATACATACGGTGATGAGGTCTCGGTTGGCCATCCCGCATTGGAACTTCATGTGTTTTATTCCGGCGGTACCGATGAAATTTTGACTGTCAGAGGCAGTACCAATCCTGTTAAGATTTATTTTTCCAGAAGTAATGGAAGTGTCAGAACCGATATGGGAGATCAGGTTTCACGTATTGAGATTACTAACGGAAGAAGGACTATGGAAGTCAAAATTGACAGCTTTACCGGAAGAGTAGAAGTCAATCGCTTATAATTTAACCATATTTAACCTGTTTTCTTATATATGATTTATTGATTTTGTATTATTTTTTTGATAAATTATAGGTGATAGGTTAGTTTTGTTTTGAATTGTTGACATAATATTTATTCATTCAGAGCATATTAATTGCATTATTTGCAAAAAGGAGCTTACAATGAGGAAACTATTTAAAGGAATTGGTTCAGCCGGTCTTTCATTAGTCGAACTGATCATTTCTATGGCTATTTTGGCGGTTGTCGGAATTGCCATCGGAGGTGCAATGTATGCCAGTTCGAGAAGTTATACCAGAGCGACTGCCGAGGTTAATGTCCAGGAGGAAGCTCAGGTAGCATCTAATCTTATATGCGACTGGATCGTAGACGCCGTTGCAGTTAATCCTACAGCTGCACCCGGTGGCGGATATGAGCCCGGTGAATTTGATGAAGGTGAATTTACTGAGCTTTATATCATTCATCCCGAAGGCGATAAGCTCATGAGAATTCATGTATTCGCCGATGCAGCCAATGAGCTTCTTAAATATGAAGCTGTTGAGGTTAATGACGAATGGGATGTAGTTGCCGGCGGAGATACTTACAGCGGAGAACTTGCCAAGAATGTAACAGGCTGTTATTTCTATAATACATTTAAGACTGACAGAAATGTCAGGATTTCCGTTGATTTTAATGTCAGTGAGAGAACTTATCGTTCGGTAACCGATTCCACCTCCAGAAGCCACGACTTTATTTCTACGGGTGGTGCAGCTGTAAATGCACGACCTGTTATCAGGTTTGAAAGAGTATCACGTCTCGGCGGAGCTCATGTCACTCTTGAGCCCGGACAGACAGGCGCTGCTGCATATACTTTCTATATCTATATTGATAACTGTGGTTTCGATCCTACCGATTCAAGTTATACCCTTACCACAAACACTTCCGGACTTACCAATACCAGCATAACTACTCCCACCTGGAATGCCTCAGAGGGAAGATATGAGTGTGTTGTTAGTTCAAATGCAGGTGCAAGCGGTACCGAAAGTGTATCCTTTACCGCAACTGCTCCCGGTGGATCTGATACAAAGGCACTTGCCATTAAGATCAGAAGAGTAACCGATTGTAAGTTCAAGGGTTATAAGGATGCTATGGGCACTTACCAGAGTGTATCTGTAGGTGAAGGTAATCTTAAGCTTTGGGAAGCCAAGACCGGTGAAACCGGAAAATCAGGTTCTGTTTACGAGAGTGAGATAAGTCTCGGAATTACCAATCAGGCAGATGAATCTGTACAGGGTGCTGATTTTGATAAGTCCCCTTATAACTATAAGGATCCTGCATCAATTCAGGTATTTGCTGTTTCTTATACCGGTGGTCATTGGAGTAATGTCGGTTCAAGCGTTGCTACTGTAAGCACTTCTTCTGCAGATGGCGTTCCTTCAGTTAAGGTTACACTGAATCAGGATCTTACCGAAGACCTTTATGTTGTAGTTGTTGCCGATCATTCCGGTTCACTTTCCGGAAATGCCAATAACTCTGATTGGAAAGCCGGCTGTGGTGTTTCCGTTGCTGCAAACAACAAGCCCAAAGCATTTGGACTTAATGTTTCCTACGGTTCAGGCGGAGCTGTTGCAGGTAATCATGCATACTTCGATGTTATCAAGATAAAGAAGGGTTCAGGCGGATATCCTCCTTTCACCGATGTAGGCGGCGGTGTCAGACGAGGCACTCCCGCATGTATGCTTGCTTTCTATGATCCTAATTTCCAGGCAAAGCTTAGACTGGCAATAAAGACAGCATATCCCGGAACTTCTGATGAGCAGATTAATATTAACACCTTTACCTATAAGACTATTCTTTACTACAGACCTTCATATGTTTGGGATCCTTCACAGAATAAGTATGTAGAGAATGTATCCGGTGCATATAATTCCTTCTTTGTATATTCAAGTCCTAATGGTAATATTACCGATTCATTTGCTGAAGCTTCCAGAAGACTCAGAGATGCATCAACAACCATATTTGATCTTGATAAGGGATATGATATATACCTTGAATATCAGGTATGGAAGGGCAGTGAATGTAAGGATGAATTGAAGTTCAGAACTTCCGGCGATGTTCCTTCTGCTACTCCTTATGTATATAATCCCGGCTCTTCAAAGTTTAGATTAACAGATTCTGCATCCGATTCTGTTACCGTACCTAAAAACAGTGATTATAGAATGGGATTATTTGTTGATGGCTGTAACTTCAATAACCATAATTGGGTTAAGTGTGTTGTTGAAAAATGTGTAGATGCTGAGCACGACACATGGCAGACTGTCAATAATGTTGTTAACGGATATGATTGGACTGAGAATGCCGGCAGTTATAATGGTGTTAGCACTATAAGATTTGATGATCCTACCGATACCAGATCATACCCTGTTGGTCAGTATATTGAGAATCTTCACGGATTCAAGAATCAGAATCTTGAGATTGTCAGATTAAATACTGACATGCTTTCATCAGGAACTCAGTACAGATTACATTTCATAACTGATTATCCTTGTGCAACAAGCATTAATGGTGCAGCCGGTACAGTTACTACAGGAACCAGAACATTTGATCTTGATACTTATGTATACTTCAATGTTTAATTAATTCAAAAATTTAAAGCCGGGGATTTATTCTCCGGCTTTAATTTTTTGTAAAATATTACAGAGGTTAATGTGAAAACTAAAAGCATATTATTATCTATTTTATCTCTTTCTATCTTGCTGGTTTTATCCGGATGTGGAAAAAAAGTAGAACTTCCTGTTGGCAATGATATTTCCGATGCATCTTATCTCAGCGATGGGCGATTTCATGAAGTATTGATTGATACTTCAGTTATTCCCGGTGATTTTTATAAAAGTGCGGGAGTTTGTAATGATTCAGGATATTCATATATCCTGTCTTCTTATGATTATTCATCTGCAGCAAATGTTGATTATCTGGTTTCTCTTGATAAGAACGGAAATGTGGGGATATTTAATAACGTAGATAAGCCTATTACAGTGAATAACGGATCATTATCATTTTCATCCGTTTGTGGTGATCTGGGGCTGCTTGACCATATTTCGAATGATTATGATTGCTTTGTAAATTACAGTGAGTATTCTTTCGACGTATCAGGAGCATTTTCATCGGTATGTAATGTATATATTACTTATGCACTTGAAAACGGTATGGGTGATACTATTTCCGAGTATTATCGCGTGAATTGGGATAACACCGGAAAGTGTATATCGGTATCGCCTGTAGAGGATGATTATTCAGCTTCCTATTCTTTGTATGATTCTGAGATAAAGGATTTAAACAATAATTTTTATAGATTAACAACTTCCGGAATCATACATACTGATGATAATAATCAGTACTTATCAGGATATTTCAGTTTTATCAATTCAGGTATTTTTTCGTATGGATTTGATCATGTTCAGATCATTAATTCCGATTCATTTTCAGGAATATACAGAAATGCCGAGAACAAAACTGTACTTTCCTGTTTTATTCGTGATGTAAGCGTTTCCGATCAGAAAGCCATTGTCATTGCATCAAGTGACCTTGATTTTGATCTCATGAGTGATGTTCTTGCATTTAATTCCGAAAATGATAAAGTTGATATTACTGTGATCGATTACTCGGATAAAAGTCTTGAAAAGGATCCTCTTGAAGGCTGGAGTCTTCTTAAAGAGGATGTATTGGATGGATTTAAGCCTGATATTATACTTAATACTACGGGTAACGATGAAATTTTCACTTCCAAGCTTGTTTCTTTGGGATTACCGGTTGATCTTAAGAATATAGTATCCAAGGACAGTGACCTTTCTGATTCCAAGTTTACCGATAAAGCAAGCTCCTTATTCTATTCGGGTGATTCGATATATTCTATTGTTCCTTCATACACATACAGAACTGTTGTCGGTGATTCCGGAAGACTTTCGGATGTTAAATGGGATATTAATACATTTATGGATTATGCTGATTCCACAGATGCTAATTCTATGTTTTTCATGCTTGACCATAAAGATGCATTTCTTAAAAGAGTTGTTGAATTTAACGGTTTTTCTTATGTGGATGCAAAATCCGGCAGTGCTTCATTTGACAGTGATGAATTCATTACATTTCTTAAATATGCATCCCGTCTTCCTGAAGATATAAGTGAAGCGAACAACCTGTATTATTGGGGAATTGAACCTTGTGACGTTCTTCTTAAAGATCAGATCTGCAACGGCATAGGAAATATGCATTATGAAGCTATTGTGTCACTTCGCAACAATTATGTGGATCTCGGATTTCCTATCGGAACGGAACTTGGTTCCGGAGTAATATCTGCAGATAATTCCTTTATGATCATTTCGGGTAGAGCTTATACAAACGAATGCTGGTCATTTATCAAGAAATATCTGACTCCCGAATACCAGAATCAGCTGACACTCGGCATTCCGGTAACTCAATCGGGCTTTGATCAATGGACAACGGTAAGATTCGGTGATTACAGGTATTTTTCTGCCGATTCCTATTACAGAGACGGTGTTGAGTATATTGCCGAAATGGTTACCGATGAAGAAGCTGATATGATCGTTAAGAATATCAATGATTGTCGTCGTATGGAGTTCATGGATTATCGTATCGAACAGATAGTTCTTGAATACGCTCATCAGTATTTTGACGGTAAATTATCGGTTGAAGAAGCAGCGGCTGCTATAGACAGAGACGTTGAAGCATATCTGGCTTCATAACAGAGCTTCGGTACATTAAATCATTAGATAATTTATGTAAACCAACCGTATTTACTTGCTTTTTAAGAGTTATTAAGGCATTATAGATTTGCAGGACTTAAGGGAGCTTGCGAAAGCAGGCTCCTTTTTCTGTGAAAATCTTAATGAAAGGAGGAAAGGAATGTCGATTTTTTCAAGAAAAACCGAAGTGCAGGAACCTTTGATGGATCATACAGTGTATCTGATCGATACTGAAAATGTCAGGACCGTATGGACGCTGCTTCTGGACAGAATGACCGAGAATGATAAGATCTATGTGTTTTATACCGAGAATTCCGGAAATATAAAATATGAAGACTTAAACGGGGTCATCTCATCCGGAAAGAATGTTGAACTCATACAGTGTCACACGGGTAAGAACGGCCTTGATTTTCAGCTTGTTTCTTATCTTGGATATCTTATCCGGAATAACGAAAATGCAGACTACTGTATTATATCGGACGATAGCGGATATGATGCCGTCATCAAGTTCTGGGAAGGCAGAGATGTAGATGTTACGAGAAAGACAGCTTTTCAGGTCTCGGGTAAGCAGGCAAAACCGGTTAAAAAATCAATTTTCGGAGTAAAGCCCAAGGCTAAAGCGCCTGCTCCGAAAAAACCAAAGGCCGAGCAGTCAAAGGCCGAGCAGCCGACTAAACAGTTTGAATCCAAACAAACCGTACAGCCTCTGGCAAAGCCTCAACAATCCGCTCTATCTCAGGATAAGCCTCAGCCTAAGTCTAAATCTAAGACCATAGCACCGGCTAAAGAACCTATGCAGGACTCTAAATTGACTGTAAACGAAGATGATGTGATCATCTCTGGATCTATGTCACCTGAAACATCAATTCCGGAGGAGCCTAAACTGACAGTAAGAGGAGACGATGTTACGCTTGATCGTCCCACAATAGAATCTAAGCTGTCGATTCTTCTTCCCGACGAGCCGGCTGATAGGATAGTCGAAATAGCGGATATTATACGTAAAGCGGGCGGGAAAAAGGGACTTGCTGACATCCACGATGAGATTGAGAAGCTCTACAGGAATGAAAAAGGACCTGAGATCTACCGCAAAATCAGACAGAATCTGGGTAATATCTGTGCAAGCAAGTAAATAATGGAAAAAACGGGGAAGGCATGGCTTTCTCCGTTTTTTATGAATAACATGTCCGATTTACATTAATAATATCTTAAATGTTTCACGGGCAATAAATTGGTATAATGTCTTTGGCTTTGTAATATTATCTCAGAAGAGGTGTTTATGACTAAGAATCTCAGAAAATACATTGGAATATTCCTTATCTTTACTATGATTTTTTCTTTGGCATCCTGTAAGGGAGCCGGTGAAGTGGTAGACAGGGATACCGATGTCAGCGAAAACGGATCCGATGAGGAAATTGAAGTGACCGAACCCGTGGACGAAGATGATCCGCTTTATGCGAATTCTCCGCTTGCGGCCAAGAATGTCTATGAGGTTATCAGGATCGATTCACCCAACGGTAACGACGGATATTATGTTGAAGGCGGAAAGACCGATGATGGTGTTTATTACGTCTATTCACACAATGACAGCTACAGCAATTATGCTTACTATATTGAGCTTTATGATAATGCAGGAAATCTTAAGGATTCTTTTCATCTGAGCAAGCCTGTCGGGAATGATTATTATGAAAATGAAAAGACCGAAGTGGTCGAAGCCAATGAGGATATTCAGGGCATAAGATACGATTTCCCCATGGAGCTTATTGATGATTATAAGATCAAATGTGAAGCCGTCGAGGATATTTCCTACGGCTGTTTTAACCGCGATTCCGACGGTTCTTATGAGGCTCTTCTTACAATATGGGGATATAACGATAAAGGGGATAGTCTGACAGAGTACTTTAATGTCAGATGGAATTCGGAAGGCGAATGCACCGACGTTATTTATATCCCGATTGATGTTAAGGGCGGATATGTAAGTTATGTAACATATCTTTCGGACGATTCGCTTCTGATGTATTACGGTTATTACAATGATGACATTTACGAGCAGAAGGCCGTTCTTTACGGCAAGGACAGATTTGATGATATAAAGAAATCCGTTATTGCGGAAAATGATGATCCCGGCGAATGGACATCATATCTTGGATCGGTTGTTTCGATCGATGATAAGCCTGTAGCCATCTATTGGGACTATGAAAATGACGGTGTAGTCTATGCTTCTGAGATTGATACCAAAACTCTCGGCATAACCGACAAATCTGAAGTTAAGCTTCTGGGCGGTGGTACAAATTATGCAGCCGGTTCAACCGATGACGGAGATATCATCTTTTCAGTTTCTTCCGGTCTTCAGTCCTGGAGAACCGATGAAAAAGGTGCCCTTTTCATGGATTACGTCAATTCCGATGTTGCATCGGAAGGATGTTCTCACTTCGTATCCCTGAACGGACTTGATGAGTTCTATGCAGCATTCTATTATACTGACAATACCCAGAGTATTGCCTATTGTAAAGCGGTTGATCCCGCTTCCGTTAAAAAGAGCAAGGTCATTATTCTTGCAGGCAACAATTTATACAGGGATCTGCTTGACAGGATCATAGATTTCAATACCTCGGGTCAGGATTGCAGGATAGTCTTCAAGGATTATTCGGTATATGCAACATATGAAAACTATAATGCCGGTATTGATAAGATGTATGAGGATATGATGAACGGACGCATGGCTGATATCGTATCCGTGGATTATATGAGTGAGATGGATGTAAGGAGCCTTGTTGATAAGGAGCTCCTTGCCGATATCGGTGAACTTATCGATTCCGACTCTGCAATGTCTGCAGATGATTATTGCACCAATGTATTTGATGCGGTTTCCGTAAACGGAAATCTTTATCAGGTTATTCCTACTTTTACCGTTAATACTTTGATGGGGTCACCTGAGTATCTTGACGGGATGACCTCCTGGACAGTGGATGAATTCATAGAGTATGCAGATAATGCCGATTCCAATGGGGATAAAATGTTTAATCTCTATACCTCCCGTCAGGAGTTCGTTTCAGACATTATCGATCAGTGCGGATATGAATGGATCGATATTGACAGACGCAGCTGTGATTTCAACGATCCCGGATTTTACAGACTGATCGGTTATTCGCTTACTTTACCGGAGTTTGTTGACTATAGCGGTGAATATGCTGACTTTTACTGGAACAATTACGACCATATTTATATGGACGGTTTGGTCAGACTTAAAAACCTGTCCATTACCGATTTCAAGAGCGATTATTTCAGTTCTTATGCGACTTTTGATGCGGCTCCGGTATTTATCGGATGGCCTTCCTCCGGTTCAAACGGATCGAGCATAGGATACAGCAATTACCTAATGCTGAACAAGGATTCGCTTCTTCTTAACGAATCCTGGGATTTTGTGAAGTATTTCATAACTGATTACCAGAATACAGACAAATATTACGGATTCCCTGTTCTTAAGAGCGCTCTTGAGAATGTTCTGGCCTCGGCAACAAAGCCTTATACCGAGACCGGTAATAACGGCAGCGAATATGAACATACCTATATGTATTATGTCGACGGCGAGGAGCGGGAAGTACCCGTTATGACACAGGCTCAGGTAAAGGAATACGAAGATTTCATACTTTCCGTAGACAGGCTGTATTTTAATGAGCAGTATATTAAAGAGCTCATTATCGAAGAACTAAACAGTGCGGCTCAGGAAGGCAAGACTCCCGAGGAGACAGCATCCCGTATTCAGCTTCAGGTTCAGGATTATCTGAGTACACTTTGACCCGGTTTGATCGAAAATCAAACATTTTTAGAGATTGAAGCGGTTTTTCACCGAAAAACTTGCATATTTTGTCCGATTATGATATTTTAATGAAAGTCTGTGTGATACAGCACAAATTTTCGAAAGAGGTATTTATGAGCGCACTTCGTATAATACTTACAATACTTTTTGTTATGGATTGCCTGTTTCTTACCATCGTAGTTCTTATGCAGGAAGGAAAGTCCCAGGGACTCGGAGCAATTGCCGGAGCTGCAGAGAGCTATCTCGGAAAGAATAAAGCACGCGGCATGGAAGGTACATTGGTTACGATCACCAGAGTACTCGCAGTACTTTTCATATTACTTGCGATCGTGCTTAACCTCAGGGTTATTTAAATTTCGGATTACGGGCGTCCGTTCGTCGGACGCCTTTATTTTTTTGCTATGAAGAAAAAAGGAAACTACGGAAAACTGAATATAGCAAATGTAAAAGCTTCGGCAGGTTCCGCAGTTCCTTCAAGAAGGAAAAAGCAGACCAAGGTTAAGCTTCATAAAGGCGGACACGCAAAGGGCAAGCTTTATCGTTATGAAGGTGTCTTCAGTGCTACCGACAAGGGATACGGCTTTGTTAAGGTGGAGGGCTATTCGAGGGATATCTTTATTTCGGAGAGATTTACCGGTTATGCATTTCCGGGTGACAAGGTCCTGATCGAATTGCTTGCGCCGGGCCCCTTAAGTGACGATGACGGAAAGGCTTCGTCAGGTGACCGTAAGAGCCGCGAAGGAAAGGTGATCAGGGTCATCGAGCACTCCGTTACACGCATAGTAGGAACCTTTGAAGAGATCCGAAACGGTTACGGCTTTGTTATTCCCGATAAAGGAACCCTGGCTTCCGATCTGTATATCCCCAAGGGTAATACTATGGAAGCGGTTACCGGCCAGAAGGTTCTTGCAGAAATTTCTGACTACGGAGAGTTTAAGAGATCTCCCGAAGGACGCATCATCCGGATCATCGGAGATACAGACGATCCCCGTACGGATGATGTGAGCGTTGTATGTGCGCTCGGCCTCAGAACAGATTTCCCGGATCAGGTCATCAGTAACTGTGATGATGTGTGCGGCGACGGAAGCATTGTGGGAAGTTCATCGGCTCATGAACTGGATGACCTGTTTCATATTGAGAAGCTTTCCGATGTATTCGGTGATTCTTTTGAGGGAAAAGGAAAACGCCTCGATCTCAGGGATATCGTTACTTTTACGATCGACGGTGATGACTCGGGTGACTTTGATGATGCCGTAAGCCTTGAATGCCTTGATGAAGGAGATCCGGCCGGAGCTTATGTTGTCGGAGTTCATATAGCCGATGTTTCCGAATATGTCCGTGAAGGCTCGCCTCTTGATGTAGAAAGCTTAGAGCGCGGATGCAGTATCTATTTTCCGGGAAGGGTAATACCGATGCTTCCTGAGAAACTGTCGAACGGACTCTGTTCGCTTAACCCTGATGAGGACAGACTGTCTCTTTCCGCAATAGTACTTCTCGGACCTGACGGTAAGACACTGGATCATCTTATAACCGAGTCCGTTATCAGATCGTCGAAAAGAATGACTTATTCCAAGGTCGATAAGGTACTTGAAGGTGATAAGGTATCGGGTTATAAGGCATTTACCGAAGTCCTCTATAAGATGAGAGATGTATCGCTTATCCTCAGGGACCGAAGATTCAAAAAGGGATCAGTGGATTTCGATGTCGATGAGTCAGAGATAAGTGTTGATGAAAATGGCAATGTTACGGAGATCAGGACAAGGGAGCACAGTGCTTCGAGATCTCTTATCGAGGAATTCATGCTGCTTGCCAACAAGACCGTCGCAAAGCAGTTTTGTAAAAAGAAGATCCCCTTTGCCTACCGAATCCATGAAGATCCTGATCCGATCAAGATAGAGGAACTCATTGAGACATTTAAAAAGCTCGGTCTGTCTGTTGACAGGAAGATCCTTAAGAAGGTAAACGGCTCCGGTGACGATACCGTTTCATCGTCCGACATAGCTTCGCTTATGAGAAATGCGGAAGGAACACCTTTCGAAATGCTCATTAAGACTCTTACCTTAAGAAGCATGCAGCGCGCAGAGTATAAGCCCGAGTGTCTCGGACATTATGGTCTGGCCTTTAAGTATTATTGTCATTTTACATCTCCGATAAGAAGATATCCCGATCTGCAGATCCACAGGATCATCAAGCAGACGCTTCGCGGAGAGATGACGGGTGTCCTTAAGTCCCATTATGAGGAAATTCTTCCCGAAGTATGCCATCATTCATCGGTCATGGAAAGAAGAGCGGCCGAGGCTGAAGCCCAGGTCGACAGAATGAAGATGATCAGATATATGGAAGACCATATGGGCGAAGAGTTTGAAGGAACCATATCGGGTGTGACAAGATACGGCGTATTCGTTAAGCTCGATAATTCGATTGAGGGAATGATAAGTGTTTATGACCTGCCTGCTGATGATTACATATTCGAGGAATCCGTATTAAGACTTGCCGGCAGAAGGTCAAAGAGATATTTCGGAATAGGAAAAAGGATGACCGTCAGGGTCAGTGCGTGTGATCTGAACCAGAGGATAATAGATTTTATACCTGCAGATTAAACTAAGTTCCGTTATATGTGTTAAAATATCATATTATGAGTAATGAAAAAGAGCATACCAAGCTCATAGCCAACAATAAAAAAGCATTCCATGACTATTTTATAGAAGAGCAGTATGAATGCGGGATCGTTCTGGTGGGAACCGAGGTCAAATCCTTGAGAATGGGAAAGTGCTCGATCAAGGAATCCTGGGTCCGCATCGAGAACGGAGAGCTCTGGATCATGGGCATGAATATTTCCCCTTATGAAAAAGGAAATATCTTCAATGTCGATCCGCTCCGCGTCCGTAAACTCCTCGTTCATAAGTCAGAGATAACCAAGCTTGACAATAAGGTCTCCAGGGACGGATATACGCTGGTTCCCCTTGATGTTTACTTTTCTAAGGGAAGAGCAAAGGTTAAGATCGGTCTTGCAAAGGGTAAGAAGCTCTACGATAAGCGTGAAACGATCGCTAAAAAGGACCGTGCCCGCGAAGCAGAAAGAGACTTCAAGGTCAGGATCAAGGAATAGTTTATTATTCGGGTATTTATCCGATATAATATATACAATTAAATATGGGGTAGTTAAGGTTTCGACAGGGGATCTGAAGCTGGAGAAGCTGTCCGGTGCGACCCGTTAATCGCAAACAAAAATAAACGCTGATAACAATCAGTACGCACTCGCTGCCTAATCGGTAGCGCGTGACGCCCTCTATATAGGGCTCGTCGGCCCATTGCACTCACTCTTTGGGGAACCGGCGTCGCATAGTGAGAAACGGTATGCAGTAAGCTTTGCCTGTATAGCCGTATCATGAAGCTACCTTTTTTCTGAGTTTGTCAGGAGCGCTCAGAGAAAAGGGAACGTGTCTGCAGAAGTCAAAAGAACTGACTATGACAGTAGAAGGACAGAGGGATGGTCTTTTGGACACGGGTTCGACTCCCGTCTACTCCACTAAAAAACAGTATTCGTATTAAGAATACTGTTTTTTAATATTGAAATAGATAAAGAAGAGTTTATAATATTTTTAGAAATTAATATTTCTGTCTATGCAAAAACTTGAGGGGGTTGAATGTATGGATAGCGGAAAGTCATTTAATGACGGACTTACCAGAAAAGTAAAACTTATACTGGTATACATGTTCTTCGTTTTTATAAATATCGCGGTGAACCGTATTGTCGTGCATATGGGGTTTCCATTATATGTAGATAATATCGGAACGCTTCTCGGTGCCGTCTATGGAGGTTACCTTCCCGGTATCTTCATCGGCTATGTCACCAACATCATCAATTCCACCGATAATATCGAGAATATGTACTATGCGGGAATCAGTGTACTCATAGGTCTTTCCGCAACTTATTTGGCGCAGAGGGGCTTCTACAAGAAACTCTGGAAAGCGCTTCTTACCGTTCCCATACTTGCGTTTATGGGCGGCGGTGTTGGATCGATCCTTACCTGGTTCATTTACGGATCCGATAATTCCTTCTTTTCACAGCTCTGGTATGATTTCAGGATTGACCTTCTCGACAAACTGATCACAGTTCTCGGTGCTTATCTGCTCATTCTGGTTCTCCCTCAGAACCTTTCGTCCCTCCTTGCGCTCACCGACTGGCGTCAGCGCAGAATGACCAAGGAAGAGCTTAAAGAAGCTGAAGAGAATGTCACCAGGGGACTGAGTCTCCGTGGCAGGATCTCACTGATGATCACTTTGGTCATGATCGCGGGAACCTTTACAACTACCATCATTTCCTATGTCCTTTACAGGAATTTTGCGATAGAACAGATGGAGACACTCGGCCTTACAATGGCGGAGGTAAATACTTACAGTATTTCCTTTGTCGCCAAGGTAATGTCGCTCTTCCTGGGATTCTTTGTCATTGTCATCGTTCTGTGCATCTGGTTTGCACAGTACCATCTAACATATCCGATCGATGCCATGACTTTTGCCGCGGCGCAGTTCCATTACAATTCCGATAAAGAGATCGATGAATCCATTGATTATCTGAAAGGTCTTGAGGTCAAGACGGGAGATGAGATCGAGAATCTCTACAAGGTTCTTACCAAGACGATAAATGATACCGGTGTTTATATCGAGGATATAAAGAGAAAAGGAGAACAGATCGAAAATCTCCAGTCCGGTCTTATCTGGATACTTGCGGATATGGTTGAAAGCCGCGATAAATGTACCGGTGATCACATCAAGAAGACTGCAGGTTACGTAAGGCTCATACTTGATCTGTTAAAAGAAAACGAAGTTTATCCCGGACAGATCAATGATGAATACATACAGTCCGTAATCAATTCAGCACCTCTTCACGATGTCGGTAAGATCAAGGTCAGCGACCTGATACTTAATAAGACTGAGAGACTTGATGATAATGAATATGAGAGAATGAAGCAGCATACGCTCTTTGGAAAGGATGTTATTGAAAGGGCGAAGAGCCTTTCACCAGGATCCGATTATCTCGATGAGGCTCTCAATCTTGCAACATACCATCATGAGAAATGGGACGGAACAGGATATCCCGCCGGACTTAAAGGTGAGGAGATTCCTCTTTCCGCACGTATCATGGCGATATCCGATGTATTCGATGCTCTGCTTTCAACAAGAAGCTACAAGAAGCCCTTCACCTTCGAACAGGCTATGGATATAATCAAGGAAGGTTCGGGTACCAGCTTTGATCCCGTGCTTGTAAAGCTCTTTGTAGATAATGAAGAGAGAGTAAGGGCGATAGCTCTTGAAAATGAGAAACTGATCCAGGCATCATAAGTAGATATTTCTTAGGGGGAATAATATAAAGACGGCCGGCTTTATTCTTTTGAATAAGCCGGCCGTCGTATTATGTTGATTTCCGTTTAGTGCAGGAACTCGATTGACTTAAGTGAAGGAGTTCCGCCTCCGGTATATTTGATATACAGTGCGTTTACTCCGGTGATATCGGGAAGCGTGCACTCATGTGAGGTCCAGATATTTGATCCGTCGCCCTTGATGGTACCGAGTACGTCACCGTCAAGTGAAGTCCGGATCTCAAATTCACCATTGTAATAAGCTCTTGTTTTGATCCTGAGTCCCTTGACATTCTTCATGTCAAAATACTTAAAGCCTATCGTGGTGTTGTTCACAATGCCCTTGATGTAGGAAGGAGCAACGACTTCATCGCCGCCCTGCTGTACGACTCTGGGGCAATTCTCCTCGATATACATCTTGTGTTCGTCGGTAAAGATGTTACATGCGATATATGCCGGATACTCGCCGATGTCGGAAAGAGGTCCGCCGTTAAGACCGCATGATGTGATCTCAACCTGGGGAATATGTCCGTCTTCGGTAAATCTGATCTTCTCGGCACATCCTTGTCTTGAGAACCAGGTTCCGTTGGTATGTCTGTGATAGAAGATATACCAGTCGTCACCGATCTGCACGATGCTTCCGTGGTTATTTCCTCCGAATGCACTTGCATCACCGGGCTTCTTGTATCCGCCGATGCCGATATCGTTGTTACTTACGATGACTCCGGCATAGGTGTAAGGTCCGGTAGGAGAATCGGACATTGCATAGCATAGTTCGTGCATTACCTGAGATGAGTAAATGAAGTAGTACTTTCCGTTTCTTACGCGGATGGAGGGAGCTTCGAAGAATGCATGTCCTTCATAACCTGTTCCTTCGCTGTACTGTGCTCCGGGTGCGATGAACTCCGGTCCTCTCGTGATGGTGAGCATATCGGGTCCGATGAGTGTGAGCATTGCTCCGTGTCTTGACTTATCGCCGTGTCCGCAGAATCCGGTGAAGAGATAAGTGGTATCGCCTTCGGTAAGAACTCCGGGATCGAACTGAGGCTCGTCGCCTTCTTTTTCACCGAGGCGGGTTCCGTTTTCGTAGTGAACATATCCGATGAACTTGAAAGGTCCTGCCGGTTTGTCACTTACTGCTACGGATACGACACATACTTTATCGAGTACATAATAGATGTAGTACTTTCCGTCGGGGCCTACAGTAACATCGGGAGCGTAGAGGCACATATGTCCGTCTTTGTTGAGAGGATCTTCAGTCTTGGGAAGACTGATTCCTTCGTATCTCCAATTGCCAAGATCGTTGATATCGGCAGACCATGCGACATAATCGCCGAGACAGAAGGTCTCGCCGCCGTACAGGTCATGTGATCCGTATACGTAAACCCTGTTTCCGAATACATAGGGCTCGCCGTCGGGAATGTACTCCCAGCTGGGAAGATAGGGGTTGACTGCCTGCTTTCTGGTATTCTGTCTGATTCCGCCTTCGAACCTGGGTGATGCGCCGTAACCCATGAATTCCATTTCGTTACGGTCCTTATCGGTATAGGTATTCCATACGGGTAAAGGAAGACCGTCGGAACCGTTTCCGTTGGGATCGCCTGTCTTGATGAAGTTAACGAAATAATCGGCCATCTGGCGGGCGAGATTGAAATGTCGTCCTTCATAAGGCCTGTGGCACATCTTGATGGTGTCAAAGAAGAACCACAGATCGCAGGAGTGGAATGTTCCGGGGAAAGGCTCGTTTTCGGCTCCGTCTCCGGGAATATCGGGATCGAAGCGGTAATACCAGAACTTCTGGTCAGGAGCATTCTTTTCTGCATCAAGGAAGGTGTCCTTGACGGATTTTTCCACTGTGTTGAGATTGTTCATTATGAACTCGTCGGTAGTGTTTCCGGCAATGATGGGAACGTCGGCACACTGTCTGTTAACGATCCTGTCTCTGGGATCGCCGAGTGAGAATTTACCGTCCTGGATGGGGGCGAACATTCCGTTTTCGGCACGGAACTTTTCATATTCGGAAATGATGGTGTCGGTATCGATCTTTCTTGCTTCTTCGATTGTTGATACACCGAGTCTTTCAAGGAACTTGGCGCCTTTTTCCTCAGCCATCTCAAGAGTCATAGGCTTGAAGAGATTGTCATTGAAATACTTGGGGCTGATGAATCCGCTGAATACTGCAGCGCCCTTTATGATACCGAAATTAGCTTCGTGTGCGAGCTGGTTCTGTACACTTGCTCCGCCTGCGGACTGACCTGCGATGGTGATCTTCTCGGGATCTCCGCCGAAAGCTGCGATATTTTCATATACCCAGTGAAGTCCTGCCTTCTGGTCGAGGAGACCGAAGTTTGCGGGATGCTCGGGATCAGCGGTTGAAAGGTCGTGATGGCAAAGGAAACCGAAAGCCGCAAGTCTGTATGCGACACTTACGACGATGATACCTCTTTTTGCGAGAGCTTCTCCGTTGAATTCCATCTCAGCGGTGTATCCCCACTGGAAACCGCCGCCGTAGTACCATACGAGTACGGGAAGTTTTTCGTCCTTGCTCTTGGCGGGAGTCCAAACGTTAAGGTAAAGGCAGTCCTCACTGAGAGGGATATCTGCATCAACATGCCACTCCCTGCAATATATGTCCGTTCCGACTCCGGGCTGATCCTGTGCGGATATGGGTCCGAAATCGTCACATAATAGCTCGCCTTCCCAGTTCTCTGCGGGCTGTGGAGCTTTCCATCTGTTTTCACCTATGGGAGGTGCCGCAAAAGGAATTCCTTTAAATGCGGTGATCCTGGGGTCGTTCCCTGCGATACCCCTTATTTTTCCGTTTTTTACTTCTGTTGTTCTGAGCATTGTCCCCTCCATGCATTTTGTATTTACAATACCTTTAAATTATAAAGGATTTCAGGGGCAAATTCTTGTCAAAAATTAGCATATTTTTTGTATTTTTGTGTTCTGAAACGGATGACAAAAAATGGTATAATACTCGGGTGGATAATTTGATCAAAAAACTTAAAAACAGAGCTGTTATAGTTAGTATCATTATCATATTATCGGTTCTTATCGGACTGGTTATCCTGATCTGTAACATACATAAACCATCGCCCGACGGTCCGACCGGATATTCCGTGTCCGGACCCGGTTTCAGCGGGGATGCTTCCGGCGGAAATGTTGACTTAAGTGCGGTTTCGGGAAATCTCGGCGATCAGGGTTGTCCTTCCGAACGGACAGATACCGACAGTCTCAGTAACCTGACAGCAATAGGCGATGCCGACGATCAAGATGACATTTCAGATTCCGATCCTATAGGTTCATATATTGCGTCCATGACCCTTCACGAGAAGGTCTGTCAGATGATAATCGCAACCCCTACATCGCTTACGGGTGAAAGGAAACCTAAAAGCGCCGGTGTTCTAATGCAGAATGCCCTGATCGCATACCCTGTGGGCGGGCTTATCTTTGACGACGGTAATATTTCTGGTGCCGATCAGCTCAGGAAATATCTTACGGATGTACAGAACTGTTCCCTTATTCCTCTTTTCCTTACACTTGATGAAGAGGGAGGAAGGGTAACAAGGCTTCAGAATACCGTCGGAACAACTCAGATAGGTCCGATGTATGATTACCATGAACTCGGTACGGGTGTGGCTTTTACCAATGCAATGGTTATTGCGATCGATATCAGGTCATACGGTTTCAATATGGACCTTGCTCCGGTCGCGGATGTCTGGTCCAACCCCGAAAACACCGTAATAGGTGACAGGGCATACAGTACCGATTTTAATGAAGCTTCGGATCTCGTAGCTGCAGCGGTTCAGGGATTCCATTCTCAGGGTATTCCCTGCTGCCTAAAACATTTCCCGGGCCACGGAGATTCATCCGAGGACAGTCATTACGGAGCGGTTTATGTTTATAAGACTCTTGACGATATAAAAGCGGAGGAATGTCTTCCTTTTGCCGCGGGCATAAATGCCGGAGCCGACTGTGTGATGATGGGACATCTGATAGTCAGTGAACTGGGAGACGACCCCGCACTCTTTTCACAGACGCTGATCCGGGATGTGCTCAGGGGCGAGCTCGGATTTGAAGGCATAGTTATGACCGATTCCCTTCAGATGAAAGCTATGACCGATTATTACGGTGTTTCGGATATCGCGGTAAGGTCCGTGAATGCAGGGTGCGATATCCTTCTTATGCCGTCAGATGTTCCTTTTACGGTAAAAGCGATTGAGGATGCGGTTGCCGCCGGCACTATATCGGAGTCGAGGATAGACGAAAGTGTTCGCAGGATCCTTTCACTTAAGGTTAAATACGGCATTATGCAATTGTGATTTTTCTGTGTCTTTTGAATTTAATCAATTTGTTTCTGATATATTGATTGTGGCATTTAAGGGGCCCGGTGATTATGGAAAAAGAAAGAGTTACGGCACTTGGATATGAGTTTGCTTGTCTGGATGATGCCATACTGGCTCAGTCCGAGATGAAGAAGATCGACTATCTGAAGTCACATCTGGACAAGGGTGATGCTCAGACCGTCAAGGCACTCTATGATAAAGCAATTGACGAGAAGTTTTTTAAGACACCCGTCGGTATTGCATTCCTGACCGAGATGAGGGAATACCTTATCGATGTTCTCGATTATTCCGAGGAAGAGGTGCATGCCATCCCTCTTTATATGTTCTATGACACTACAAAGAAGACCGAAAAGGACGGGGATAAAAAGAAAAAGAAAGAACCCGTTGGACTTCTTTTTATATCCGTTGTATTGAATATTGCACTTATCGCAGGTGTGATCTGGATGTTCTGGATCGCAACCCATACCGATAATCCGAACATAATTAATTACGAAACCGTACTTACGAACAGATATGCCGCATGGGACCAGGAACTTACGGAACGTGAGAGACAGGTCCGCATGATGGAACGTGAACTCGGAATACAGTCTGAAACCGAGAGTACGGATATTACCGAAGAAGAGTGAAATGGAAAAGCTTAAAGTACTAATTGCAGATGATGAAGATCGAATGAGAAAGCTGGTCAGGGATTTCCTTTCCAGGGACGGTTTCGAAGTCATCGAATGCGGAAACGGTCTTGATGCCGTAGATACTTTTGAAGCCGATACTTCTATTGCACTTATCATCATGGATGTAATGATGCCTGTTCTTGACGGATGGACTGCCGTCGAAGCCATCAGAAAAATTTCCGGGGTTCCGATCATAATGCTTACCGCAAAGTCGGAGGAAAAGGATGAATTAAAAGGCTTTTCACTCGGAGTCGACGAATATATCACAAAGCCCTTTTCTCCAAAGATTCTTGTTGCAAGGGTCAATGCACTTTTAAACAGAGTAAATCCCGATTCTTCACGTTCCAAGGAACTTGTTGCGGGCAGCATCAAACTGAACAGAGCTTCGCACACGGTGACCGTTGAAGGTGAACCTGTCGAACTTTCCGTTAAGGAGTTCGATCTTCTTGAATACTTTATCGAGAACAAAGGCATTGCACTTTCCAGGGAAAATATTCTGAACAATGTCTGGGATTATGATTATTTCGGAGAAGCCCGTACGATCGACACCCATGTAAAAAAGCTCCGTGCAAAGCTTGGCAAAGAGGCCGGTGACATGATCAAGACCATTTGGGGCATGGGCTATAAATTCGAGGTCTGAAATTGTCGGAACAGAAAGAAAAACAATCCAAAGTACGTTTTCCTTTAAGATGGCAGTATACGATCATTTTTGCATCCGTTATGGCTGTCATCATTCTGATAACCATTCTTTTGTGTTCTTTCTTTTTACCCAGGTTTTATGAAAAAGAAAAAATAAAGATCATCCGCAGCGCATATGATGAACTTGTGTCTGCGTATGATTCATCACGTCTTGATGACAGCGATTATCTGCAGGGAAGGCTTGATGACCTTTCCATGAGCAATGATATTTCTGTTGTGATGGTCAACAACGAATCCGTTATCAGTTATTCGTCGAGAAGCGGAGAGCGTGACCTGGAGATGGTTCTTGTCGGAATTATCCTCGGTATAAAGAGAAATATCGAATCATGTGATGAGATTGAGATGACTGATGATTATTCACTCTGTAAGATCACGGAGAACGGGAATACTTTTCTGGAGATGTTCGGGCGAATCGGTGATAGTTATTCCTTCCTTATAAGGACTCCTATTGAGAGTATAGAAACCTCCGCCTTTTATGCGAGCAAGTTATATCTTATCCTCGGCCTGTGCGGTATCTTCATAGGCTCGATCATCATCTTTGTTATCTCCGGGCGTATATCCGATCCCATACTAAGACTGAGTGATATTTCCGCAAGAATGGTCGATCTTGATTTTGAAGCAAGATACTCCGGCAAGGAAGTAAATGAGATAGGTCTTCTCGGAAACAATATCAATACATTGTCGGAATCACTTGAAGAATCCATTTCCGGTCTCAAGACAGCCAATAACGAACTGATGCGAGATATAGAAAAGAAGAATATCGTAGCAAAGGAACACAGCGAATTTATTTCTAATGTATCACATGAATTAAAGACACCCATTTCACTTATCCGGGGTTATGCCGAGGGGCTGAAAGAAGGTATTACCGACGATGCGGAAAGCAGGAATTCTTATCTTGATGTGATACTCGATGAAACGGATAAGATGAACCGTATGGTAAGAGACCTTTTGAATCTCGAAAGACTCGAAAGCGGTGATGATGTCATTGAGATGGAAAGGTTCGATATTTTCGAAGTCATCGATACTTTCCTTAATTCCGCCGGAAAACTCGCAGAGGATGCGGGAGCCGAGGTTAAATGGAATGAAAAAAGCGGAAACTTTGTATGGGGTGATCCCTATATGGCAGAGACCGTTTTTTCCAATTATTTCAGCAATGCCGTTCACTATTGCAAGGAAACTCCTGCAGGAAAATATATAAGGATAAGTTTTGAAAATCATGATAAAATACTTAGGATATGTGTTTTTAACACAGGCGATCCCATTCCCGAAGATATAATGCCCAGGATATGGGATAAATTCTATAAAGCAGACAAAGCCAGGACCAGGGAATACGGCGGAAGCGGAGTGGGATTATCCATTGTTAAGGCGGTTCAAAGATCTATAGGAATGGATTACGGAGTTTTCAATACGGAAGAAGGAGTTACCTTCTGGTTTGAATTGGAATCCAAGTAAAAGAGGTAGCATATGAAGCTTACATTTTACAATGAAGTTATACAGTTTGATTATGAACTCGGAACTTTGATCAAGGCATCGGAAGATCCGATGTTCACTTCCTATCTTTCCGATATCAAGAATGATATTCAGAATAATCCCGGACGCGTTCCCGAATACAGACAGCAGGTGATAGACAATTATTCCATATATTCCGAGAAGATGAATAATCTCGGATGTCCCGTCGAGAGATTTTTCTTTAAAGCTGTTTACGGAGACATGGAAGCGCCCGAGATCAAGAATTCCGTTTTTACAAGTGATGCCCCTGCAGATCAGTCAGAAGATTCCGAGCAGCCCGTTCAGGATGATCAGTCTTCTTATGTTGACGATAACGAAGCAGTTGAAGAAGCCCATCTTGATACTCTGTCTGAAGTATACGAAGAGAGTGTGGAAGAATCTCAGCCTGCAGCTTTCGAAACTGTACAGATGTCACAGCCCGCAGCTTTCGATCCTTATACCGGCAGACCTTTGAATCAGCCGGTTCATAATGCTTATCCTTCTTCAAGTGCAAAGAAGACCGAGTTTGCGGTCGGTGCGATCGTCATGTCGATCATCGGATCGGTTTTCCTTTTGACCGGTCTGGTATATTTTTCCATAAACTTCCTTGATACCTTTGCACAGGGTATGGTCATGTACCTTGTCTGTGCGATAGTTCTCTGCGTATCCGAATTTGTGATCAGAAGACTTGTTCCCAAACTTTCAGCAGTATTTACCGCGATAGGCATCAGCGGCGTTTTCCTTACGACGGTTGTAAATTACAAATCACTCGGTAACCTTAATCTTCCCGTTACTGCGATAATACTCGGAGTATGTGCAATCCTTGTGTGCTTCTTCGGTTATATCAGAAAGAGCCAGCTGTATTCAATCATAGGATTCCTTGCCGCATTTGTTTCATCCATTGCGATCGGAACCCACGTCACACCGACCGAGTACATGGTGATCACGCTTTGCACACTTATTATTTCTTCACTCTGGCTGATTTTCCCCGTGGAGAAATATTACAGTGCCGTCACTCCCGTCATGCTCTTTTCTGAAATGGTTTATATGATATCCGGAAATCTGTTCAGTATTTCCGACTGTTCCGATTTTACGGAAAAAATTCTCAAGGTCATTTTCTCTCTCTGCAGCATGATCGTTATCAATTTCATATACTTTTTAAATGCAAAACGCTGCAGGAAGAACGGATCTGCTAACGAAGTCGTTACTGTTTTCAATGTGATCATATATTCGATCACGGTACTCGTCTTTGCCGGAATGTTCAGTATTTCCAACAGAACTTTATCGGATCTGTCCGAAACCTCGGTTATTGTTATCAATCTGATCCTGTATTTTGCTGTTGTTGCTCTGGAAGGAGTATTTACATTCCTTCTTAAAGAAAAAAAGGATCATCATTTTGTTCTTTTCTATATATCGACTCAGGTTATCGGATTTTTGTTCATAGTCGGAATAAACTATATTCTGATACAGGCTGTTCTGCTTATGGCACACGCTCTGTTTTCAAGGTTTATGACAAAATATGAATGTGTATGTCGTCCGTTTAAGCTGATCGATCTTATCCTTCAGGCTGTCTATATTATTCCGATTCTCTTGTTGGCTTTTGATGTTACAAGTACAGCCTCTGATTATATCGGAATGATCATAATTATCGCAGGCCTTACCGCATGCATTTTTATCGGGCTCGGTTATCAGAATCTTATTCAGATCTTTTCGGTATTTTCATCCACCATCGTACTTGCTGTTCTGATGGATCATCTGCTTGATAATTACAGTTTTGCTCTCGGGAGCGGTGTTGTTCTTCTTTTCACCTTCCTGATAAACAGGATCGACAGGATAAAAGGAAAGAATGCTAACGTATTCAATTGGTTTGCTCTTGTCTGGACTCTTATAATGCTGATCTCCGAATCGCAGACATATTATTCAACGGAGATTTTCCTTCTTTTCATGATCACTGCCGTATTCGGATTAGCTCTTGTGATACTCCTTATGAATAAGGAGTATGGTATGCCTTTCTACGGAAAGTACATAATGATACCCGGTTATCTTACTTTCATTTCATTCCTTATGCCCCTTCATAGCGGATTCGTACACAGCATTATCCTGATGGCGATTGCCGTGATCAGTGTCATCATAGGCTTTGTGCTCAAGGAAAAAACGATCAGGGTATACGGACTTATACTTTCTATCGTGATTTGTGCTAAAATAGCATTGATAGACTTTGTTGCGATGGGTGATGTAAAGGCCAAGACAATAATGTATATTCTGGTAGGAGCTCTTGCTCTTGCGATAGGATGTATATATATGGTACTTGAATCAAGAGAGAATAAGGCTGCCAGAATGGTTGCCGCTCAGGCTCCTCAGTATGCCCAGCCTCAGCCCGGTCAGGTACATTATGCCCAACCTGCACAAGTGCAGTACGATCAGCCTCAGTATGAGCAGCCCGAAATGACACAGTCTGAAAATATTGTTTCTGTAGAGGGGAATACAGAGAATAAGGAACTTTATGAAGAGAACAAAACTGTTTAAACTAATATCGTTTTCGATCTGTTGCGTACTCTTTTTCGGTGGATGCAAATCCGAGATTGCCGAGATGACGGACGAACAACAGCAGCAGGTAGGAGAGTATGCCGCTTTTGCAATGCTCAGGTATGATGCCGAGCACAGAAGCCGTCTTGTTGATTATTCAGAGGTTGTTGCTGCCGATGAAGCTGCAAGGATAGCTGCGGAGGAAGCTGCGGCTGCAGAGCTTGCCAGACAGACCGAGACCGGCGAAAATAATGACGAGCCTCTTGATTCCGACGGAAATCCCATTGAGATCATAGATAATACCACGGATCCCAATGAAGGTTATGTCAGTGATACGATGGAAGATTTTCTTGAGCTTCCTTCCGGACTGCTTCTTTCTTATAAGGGATATACCATTCAGTCATCGTATCCGGAGGATGCGGATGTTTCAGATTACTTCGTTGTTGAAGCTACATCCGGAAAGAAATTCCTGGTGCTCTGGTATTCGCTTTACAACGGATCGGGATCTCAGGCCGACATTAACTTCCTTTCGGACAACATTTCTTTCAAGTGCAAGGTTGATGAGGAAGTGACTTCCACCGCACTTGTCACCATGCTCGGAGATGATATGTCCACACTTCAGACTTCTCTAAGGGATAATGAAGAGATCGACTGTGTTCTTATCTTTGAGATAGATCAGGAAGTTGCATTGAATCTCAACAGCATCGTTCTTAAGTTATCCAAGCCCGGTGCCGACTGGCAGAGAAAGTTATCATAAGAGTATATAAGATAAGAGCAGGTTCGATATTGGACCTGCTCTTTTTGTTTGCTTTAACCGATAAGCCAGAGATGTTGTTATGTTGATTGTTCTATCTCTTTCTTGCGATCTGCCACTTTAACACCGCCGCACCTATGATGATCACATATCCGATCAGGCTGTAGATGTCAGGGAATTCATTCAGGAATATCATTCCGAGGCATGCCGCAAATATAACCTGAGTATAATCGAATACCGAGATGTCTTTGGCAGGTGCGTTCTGATATGCAGCGGTAATATTGAACTGTGCAATGCCTGCACATGTGCCTGCGCCTATAAGACATCCCCATTGTGCAAGCGACATCGGGTGCCAGTCGAATATCAGGAACGGTCCCGTTACGAGGCATGAGAATAACGAGAAGTAGAACACTATTGTTTTACCGGGCTGTCCGGTTTTGCCCATCTTGTGGACAAATGCATAAGCCGCACCCGCTCCAAAGCCTCCGTAGAGTCCTACAAGTGCAGGAATCGATGCAAGTCCGACAGAAGGTTTTATGATGAAAAGAGAACCGATGAATGCGATAGCAACACAGGACCAGTCGATCGCAGTAGGAATCTCTTTCATAATGAAGTAGCTGACTATTATCGCAAAGAAAGGTGACAGCTTATTGAGCATGTTGGCATCTGCGATACCGAGCCTGTCTATTGCCCAGAAGTTTGCGATCATTCCGCTCGTTCCGAACAGACATCTCATCAGGAGTGATATACCGTTTCCTTTTCTAACGGAGAACCCGATCTTGTTTTTTACGATCGCACCCGTTGCTACGAACAGAGCAAAGAAGTTCCTGAAGAATGTCTTCTGCATCGTAGGAAGTTCACCGGATATTCTTACGAAGAAAGTCATCAGTGAAAAGAAGAGCGCTGCTGTCAGAAGATGCAGTATCGCTTTTCTGAGTTTGGTTCCGGATATCGGGGCATCCTGTGCTTTTACTGTATCTGTGTTCTGCTTTATATCTGTTACTGTATTGTTTGTTTCGGCGTTCATTGTATCTGATAATAACATAAATATATAAAGTGATACTGATACATTTTGCTCAAGTCTGATCGATGAAAAGTGAATGCGTTTATGCTGTTTTCACAAGCCTGAAATTTTTTATTTTTTCTTGTTGACATAGTTTTTTTGCTGTGATATTTTATATAGGCTGTCGCTTGAGACGGCGCCCTAGTTCCTTGATAATTCAATACTAATGCATCCCTGAAAAATTCCTATTAAAAGATGTAGAGATACATCCCCGGGACTCGAAACCGGGATAGAAATATTCAGAGAACAAAACAACCTAGTTCAGTAGATATGGATTTATGCCAAGGAGTAAATCGCTTCGCGATTAACTCTTTTAAACAGCTAAAGCTGTTTAAGTGTTATCTGAAACAAGGTTCAAACTATAATTGAGAGTTTGATCCTGGCTCAGGATGAACGCTGGCGGCGTGCTTAACACATGCAAGTCGAACGGAGTATATTTAAAAGCTTGCTTTTGTTTATACTTAGTGGCGGACGGGTGAGTA
>JAEEGK010001173.1_pt1 | contig 65766 bp, 42 predicted proteins | sample 8958771 | NCBI WGS metagenome assembly JAEEGK01 (sample SAMN16246547, study PRJNA631951) | gut metagenome | biome: gut microbiome; feature: rumen; material: SC-attached | host: Bos | place: Iran: Karaj | collected 2018-10
CTGCTTGTAATAGTTGGAATGGGTGCAGCAACCCATCGCAATGACCAGGTCGCCCACATGCAGGTCGTTGTTGATAGAACCGGCAGAACCCACACGGATAATGGTATTCACACCATAAAAATTATACAACTCGTAGGTGTAGATACCCACAGAGGCCATTCCCATACCATGTCCCATCACACTAAGAGGCTTGCCTTTATACGTTCCCGTATAGCCCAGCATACCGCGGACATTATTAAACAACACAGGGTTCTCGAGGAAGTTCTCGGCCATGAATTTCGCACGCAGCGGATCGCCCGCCATGATTACTGTCTCGGCAATGTCACCAAACTTTGCGGCATTGTGTGGAGTCGGAGTGTTTGTGTTACTCATATTCTTATAAGTTTAAAGTTATTACGGGGCAAATATACGAAATAGTCAGCAAAAAAACAAATTATTCCGCTATTTCTTTCGCAAAAGTTTGCAAAATGCCCTTTGCGCATTTTTGCAAACCGTTTTTCTTGCAGGAAACACAATTTATTGCTATCTTTGCATCATCAAAAATCGAAAACATTAAATTAAATCGTAAATCGTCAAATAATAAATGACTATGGTACTGACCGACCGCGAGCTTTTTCTGCTCATCATCTGCACCGTGTTCTACATCACCTTATTTATATTAGTGCTGCAGAACCACCGTAGCAAAATACAATTGCTACAAAGCCGCCTGGACAACATCCATGCCATGCAGAAGATGGCCGTCATCGAACCCCGCCGACAAGATGTCACCACACTGTTCAGCACACCTATCTACCTACGCATCAAGGAATACCTGAACGATGGACGAAGTATGAACCAAACTGACTGGCAAGAACTGACGGAAGCCGTCGACGGGCTTTACTCCGGTTTCAGCGAAAAACTGTTCAGCCTCTACCGCATGAGCGAACAAGACTATCACGTCAGTCAGCTCATCAAGGTGCGCATCCAACCCAAGGACATTGCCACCCTGACAGCACACTCGAAGGAGAGTATCGCTTCTACGCGAAGCCGACTCTACCAGAAAGTCTTCGGCAAGAAAGGCAGCACCAAGGACTGGGACGACTTCGTCCTCTCGATTTAATTCGGAATAACGGTATAACGGAATAACGAAATAACGTCTTTAAATTATAAGAATATGATTGATTACTTTTTAGCAAACATGTGGCAGATCTGGGCCGTCATCGCCATCGTCTGCCTGATTCTGGAGCTCTCGTCGGGTGATTTCTTCATCATCTGCTTCTCCATTGGCGCCGTATTTGCCATCATCTCGGCAGTACTCGGGCTGAGCATCTACTGGCAGATCTTTATCTTTGCCATCTTCTCGCTACTGAGCGTCCTGTTTGTCAGACCGGTGGCCTTGCGCTACCTGCACAAGAACGAGCCCAACAAGCCCAGCAATGCCGATGCCCTGCTTGGGCGTACCGGTCGCGTGACAGAGCCTATCATCGTAGGCGGCAATGGCTATGTCCAGATTGACGGCGACTTGTGGAAAGCCGTCAGCCCGTCAACGACCGACATCCCCGTCGGCACCACGGTACGCGTGATAGGCCGCGAAAGCACCATCATCACCGTAGAGACGCTCTGACATCATAATAACGATATAACGGAATAACGAACTAAATAATTAATTAAACTATGGAATTTATGACTTACGTACTTATCGCCATCGTAATCCTGGTGATTCTTTTCGCCAAGATGGCACTTGTGATCATCCCTCAGTCGGAGACACGCATCATCGAGCGTCTGGGTCGCTACTATGCTACCCTTAACCCTGGTATCAACATCATCATCCCGTTCATCGACCGCTCTAAAGAGATTGTGGTCCTGAACCGTGGACGTTACGCCTACTCTAACTCCATCGACCTGCGTGAACAGGTGTATGACTTCCCCTCACAGAACGTGATCACGAAGGATAATATCCAGATGGAGATTAACGCCCTGCTCTACTTCCAGATTGTAGATCCCTTCAAGGCTGTGTATGAGATTTCTAACCTGCCCAACGCTATTGAGAAACTGACTCAGACCACCTTGCGTAATATCATTGGTGAACTGGAACTCGATGAGACACTGACCTCTCGTGACACTATTAACACCAAGTTGCGTGCTGTCCTGGACGATGCCACAGACAAATGGGGTGTGAAGGTCAACCGTGTTGAACTGCAGGATATCGTACCTCCCTCCACAGTACTGAACGCGATGGAGAAGCAGATGCAGGCAGAACGTAACAAGCGTGCACAGATCCTGACCTCCGAAGGTGAGAAGGCTGCAGAGATTCTTGCCTCTGAGGGTGAGAAGACCGCCATCATCAACCGTGCTGACGCTCAGAAGCAACAGGCTATCCTTCATGCCGAGGGTGAGGCACAGGCTCGCATCCGCAAGGCTGAGGCTGAGGCAAAGGCTATCGAACTGATTACCGAGGCTGTCGGCAAGAGTACGAACCCTGCCAACTACCTGCTCGCCCAGAAGTATATCCAGATGATGCAGGAGCTTGCACAGGGCGACAAGACCAAGACGGTATACCTCCCCTATGAGGCTACCAACCTGTTAGGAAGCATCGGTGGTATCAAGGATTTGTTCAAGTCTGAATAACTTTCTACATCTTTTGTTTGGTAATGTCAGTTTTTTTTCGTAACTTCGCTGACACATATTTACTAATTAAAACAAATACGATTATGAAAGAACTGAAAGGAACAAAGACTGAGAAGAATCTACAAGAGGCTTTCGCTGGTGAGTCGATGGCTCGTAACAAGTATTCCTACTGGGCATCCAAAGCTAAGAAAGACGGTTACGTACAGATTGCCGCTATCTTCGAGGAGACTGCCGCCAATGAGAAGGAGCACGCCAAGATGTGGTTTAAGCTGTTAGAAGGTGGTTCCATCAAGGATACCGCTTCTAACCTGGAGGCTGCTGCAAGTGGTGAGAATTTCGAGTGGACAGATATGTATGCCCGTATGGCTAAGGAGGCACGTGAGGAGGGCTTCGACGAGATCGCTGAGAAATTCGAGGGTGTTGCCGCCATTGAGAAGGAGCATGAGGCTCGCTATCGCAAGTTGCTGGACAACGTAAAGAAGGAGCGTGTGTTCTCCAAGGATGGTGATGTCATCTGGCAGTGTTCCAACTGCGGACATATCGTCGTCGGCAAGAAGGCTCCCGATGAGTGTCCTGTTTGCAACCACCCACAAGCTTACTTCCAGGTGAAAGCAGAGAATTATTAAAAAGAATTGAAGAGTTGAAAAAATGAAGAGTTGAAGTGGGAATCTTCAACTCTTCATTTTTTTATTCTTTGCAAGCAAGGCTTCTTGCGACGATTACTTCATTTTTTCCTTTAGGAAAGTCACACACTGTCGGAACAAGTGATGACGGGTGTTCCCACCACTGATATTGTGATTGCGGTTAGTATAGACAAGTTGACTGAAATCTTTGTCCGCTTGTACCAACGCTTCTGTATATTCTGCTGTATTACGCAAATGAACATTATCATCAGCAGAGCCGTGACAAAGTAGCAAAGCACCATGTAACTGGCTGGCACGACTGATGGGGTTCCGGTCATAACCATTAGGATTTTCCTTGGGAGTACGCATAAACCGTTCCGTATATATACTATCATAGAAACGCCAAGAAGTGACAGGGGCGATGGCGACACCTGCACGGAAGACGGGACGACCCTCAGACATAGACATCAGCGTATTGAAACCACCATAGCTCCATCCCCAGATAGCTATACGGTCCTTGTCGACATAAGACTGCTTACCCAGCCATAATGCCGTCTCTACCTGGTCACGAGCCTCCAACTCACCTAAGCGGAGATAAGTAGATTTCTCAAAGTCGGCACCACGCCCACCAGTTCCACGTCCATCCACACAGACACAGAGGAAACCTTGTTGACAGAGATACTGTTCGAGGACAGCCCCCTGATTATACATACCGATATTCCATGCATCCTTCACTTGCTGACTGCCTGGTCCACTATATTGATACATGATGACAGGATAACGTTTGGAGGTATCAAAATCCGCAGGCTTGACCATCCAGCCATTGAGTTTGACACCCTCAGAGGTCGTCAGTGTGAAGAGCTCACGAGTTCCTAACTGTTCCTTTGCTAGTTTCTCCTGTAATTCCTTATTATCAACGAGGGTAGCAACCACCTTCCCATTGTTGTTACAGATTGTCACCACAGGAGGTGTGTTCAGGTTACTCCATACATGGATGAAGGATTTGTAGTCACTACTAAAAACAGCACTACTCCATCCTGCTTTATCAGTAAGACAAACCGTCTTACCATTAGCCTGTGCCATAAAGACACGCTGGTCTGTGGCACCATACTGATGAGAGGCATAATAGACGTTTCCCGTCTGGTCGTCGACACCATAGACAGCACTCACCTCATAGTCACCTTGTTCCACCTGACGTAGCAATTGTCCGTTAAGGTTATAGAGATAAAGATGCATCCATCCGTCACGCTCACTGGGCAGGAGCATGTATTTGTCAGTCACCATAAACTGGCTCACACTCTCTTCCTTGACATATTTCGGAGTCTTGTCCTCTATCAACAACTGACTAACCGTTGACAACGGATTAGCCATATAGACACGCAGACAGTCCTGATGACGGTTCAACGTCAACACCAGCACTTTAGTGGCATCACTCGTCATCTTGATACGGGGGATATAACCATCAGCATCCACAGGAACCTGTAACTGACGAGTCTGTCTGCTGGCGATATCGAAGCTCCAAACCGTACATTTGGCATTATCGGCACCAGCCACAGGGTATTTATAAGTATAAGCACCAGGATACTCCGTGAATTCTGTAAGCTCCGGGTTCAATCCTTTATAAAGTGGCATGGAGTACTCAGCGACAGCTTTTTCGTCATAACGTACCCAGACGAGTTTCTTGCTGTCTGCAGTGAACACCATCGCCCGATTGTTGCCGAACTCCTCCTCATTTACCCAGTCAGGAATACCGTTAATGACCTCGTTTTTCTTACCATCCTTCGTCACCTGACTCTCCGCATAATCATAGAGCAGTTTAATCAGGAATATATTATTGTCACGAACAAAGGCAATCATCGTCCCGTCGGGTGAGAACAAAGGAGTCTGCTGAGCTCCGTTTGCCGACAACGGTACCATTTTACGACTCGCAATGGTATAGATATAATAATCAGCAGTAAAGGAATGACGGTAAATGGAATGACGGTTGGTCTCTATGAGCATCCGCTTACCATCCGGACTCATGATATAGCCACTGATACGCTCGACCTTCGTTCCCTTTGCATCGAAAAGAGTCTCAACAGCCTTTCCTGTCTTGAACGAATAGCGGACGATGGTCTTGCCGTCATCTCCTAACTGTGTGTAACTTTCACCATCAGACGCTGCTTCCACCCCATGAATACTCTCTGGCAGATACTGTCCGTTAGTGATTGATCTTAAATCCAAACCTCTTGCTGCCAAGGGTACAAGCATCAGCAGCAGGTATACAGTGATTTTCTTCATGATTACAGTAGTTTAATAGTAGGTATCGTTAAGCAACTGCTCAACACTGATATCCTTATGTCGTTTCATCATACTATCCACATCATCCACATGACTATTATCGAACACATGACGGTCTGTCACCTGGTTAACAACCCATTGTATCTTCCCCATGTGATGATTCCGTTGTTCTTGAGTAGGTTCCTTTACCTTTAACGGATAGATACTGAGCAAATAGAAACTCAGGCAATCTGGGATAATCATCGAACGAGTCATCAAGCGGCGTTGCCCTTCAGAATAATGCTCCACATAGAAAGGATAGTCGGCACCAAGATACTTATCCAGGGAAATGCCAAGATAATTACCACCAACAATGATGCTCTGGTCAAAAGATCCTATCTGTGAATAAACCTGAGGCATCTCCAATGACGGGATAGCCTCACGGAGATGATGGAAGGCATCCGTCATCTCTTTATTAATATCATCGATATTGGCATACTGTTCCTGAACATCATTAATAAGTTGTTGCAGGATGGAGTCGCCAAAGAACTTTAAGAACTTGATATTGATATCGGGCTCGTTCACCTTTCCAATACGCAACACATCCTCTATCAAGGTCCGTGTCTGCATCGGATACGACTTGTTCATTTGCAGAAGTGCAGAATAATCACCCGTTGTCAGATAGAGACTTTCTATGCGATCGTATCGTTCTATAGTCACACCATTATCATTTGAAGTCTCCTCATTTGACTTCAAATGCCACTCACAGCCAACACATATGAGCATCAATATAACGAGCAAAATATAGACCTTGCGCACGTTTCTTGCAACAAACTAATGTTTTAATTCTGTTAAATAACGATGCAAAAGTACTAAAAAATATTTTAAAAACAAAATTTTAACCTAAAAAAGATAAAAAAAAGTGCAATATGGTGTCTTTTTCGTTTATTTGTGTGAAATTTGCAAAGAACATACAAGCATTCTATCAAACTGAGCATCTATGAGAAAACTAATCTGTATTTCCTTGCTGTGTATATGTAGTATCACCGCATCGGCAACCCACACTATTTCTGTCTTGGTCAGCAATCCCATCAGTTCGGAACGAAAAGACCAGCCTGTCGTCATCAGTCTCAAACCCTATGGTGAGGTGCGTTCGGCACTGGTTATCGTCAATGGACAGGAGATACCCTGTCAGTTGGACGATCTTGACCAGGACGAGACCTTCGATGAATTATGTTTCCTGGTAGACTTAAACAAAAAGGAACAAAAGAGATATACAGTCACCCTTTATGAGACAGGGGAGCCTCGCTCCTACCCTGCCCGTGTGTTTACGGAGATGGTACTTCGGAACACCAGTGACAAGAAACTGACCAAGAACAACCAGAACAACTTCATTGAGTCCATCACTGTTCGTGGTGATGCCGCTGACGCCTACCATATCCAGCACCATCATGGTGTGGATTTCGAGAGTGAGCTGAACGGTATCCGTATCTATTTCGATGCCCGTCAGACACTTGACCTCTATGGGAAATACTATCAGCGGCTGGAGCTTAAAGACACCCAGTTCTATACCAATGACGAGCAGAAGGCACAAGGTTATGGTGATGACGTGCTATGGGTCGGACAGACTTTCGGGTTGGGTGCCTTTCGTGGTTGGGACGGACAGAAGCCTACTCATATCGAACCAGTACGGAGCAGGACACAGCGTATCATCAGCTATGGACCACTCCGCACCATTGTCGAGCTCTTCGACCGCGGCTGGCAAGCACCCACGACCAATGCTCCCCGTATTCCCCTCAACATGACAATCCGCTACACACAATATGCCGGTCATCGTGATACGGATGTCGATGTGTTCTTCAACAAAGATGTCAGCGACTATCGCTTCTCCACAGGTGTCATCAATGTGAAAGGCTCAGAGGAGTTCTCTGACAAGAAAGGACTGAGAGCCTGCTGGGGTGCGGATTATCCTGCTGCGGACACCACCAAATGGAAACGTGAGACGGTAGGACTGGCCGTCTTGGTGCCTCAGAAGAATATCGTCAGCGAGGAGCCTGCCAACAAAGACAACTATGCTTTCGTACTACAGGTCAACGGCAAGCACATGGCATATAAAGTCAACTACACTTCTGCCAACGAGACCTTCGGCTATCACTCCGCAAAAGAGTGGTTTAACTACCTGAAGACATGGCGACGGGAGGTGGAGGATCCTGTCATCGTCAAGATAGACAACCCATAAGATTATAACCTTATCTTCTTCTTGACTCCCTTACTCTCATTCTGCAGACGGTCAAGGGCGGTCACTACATAAACATACCTCCCCTCTGCCAACATGGTAGGAATCTCATAAAAACAGTCTGTGGTGATGGCAACAATATGGGAAGGGTCATCGGTATTGATATCCTCTCCACGTTTAAAACAATATACGACATATTTTGTCGCTTCATCACCCCATGTCTTCCACTTAGGGGCAGTCCACATCAGCACCTGTTGCTGACCCATATTGAAGACCTTCAGTTTGCGCACCTTGCCAGGTACCTTATGGTCAATATGAGGCATCAATGGTTGGAGGGCAGGATAACGCCAATAGACATTACGGAGGGTAGTCCCATAGTTGCCGATATTATCGACAGCAGCCTTCGCATACCATAGGACAGTACCTTGTACCCCTTTATTCTCCTGATGAAGCCGCATCTTGGCAGGCAGCTGATGACTCTTTGGATTCTGCGGATCCGCATTCTTTACAGTACGCTCCACATCCTCACCGATAAATAAAGGACGCTCTGAGGCATGTTCATTCCACCAGCGTATCAGCTCCTTATAATCAGCCGCTTTATGTCCTATTTCCCAATAAAGCTGAGGAACGTTATAGTCGATCCATCCTTTTTTTATCCACAAAAGGATATCCGCATACAGGTCATCATAGTTCTGCAAACCATTCGTCTTACTACCACGAGGGTCATTTTTCTGGTTACGATAGATACCGAAGGGACTTATTCCGAACTTCACCCAAGGTTTCACCCGATGAATCGTCTCATTCAACTGTTCGATAAGCAAGTCAACCTGATGGCGGCGCCAGTCGCCTATATTGGTATACCCTTGAGGATTGGCGCTAAACTGTACGCCATCGGGGATAGTTACTCCAGGAACAGGATAAGGATAGAAATAATCGTCAATGTGCAGTCCGTCGACATCATAGCGCTTCAGGATGTCCTCCACGATGGTACAGATATAGTCACGATTCTCTTGCAAGGCAGGATTCAGGATCATCAGACCGTCATACTCAAAGGCACGTTCCGGATGTTGCGTACAGATATGACCAGGAGCCAGCGCATAGGCAGACTTCGTCTTGGCACGATATGGATTAATCCATGCATGCAATTCCATTCCGCGTTTATGACACTGGTCTATCATCCACTGAAGCGGATCCCAGTAAGGATATGGAGCTTTCCCCTGTACCCCTGTCAGGAAATGGCTCCAAGGTTCAATATTACTTTGATAGAGGGCATCACAGGCAGGACGTACTTGGAAGATGATGGCATTCGCACCATCTTTCTGTAACTCGTCAAGCTGGTAAGTAAGTGTCTGTTGCATCTTCGCCGTTCCAATATTCTGGAACTGTCCGTTGACACACTGTATCCACGCAGCACGGAACTCACGTTTTGGAACCTGATAAGTCTGTGCATGCAGCACCCCTGCCAAGCACAACAATATCCCGATAATATATCTCCTCATAACTTTAAACAATAAACTATAAACTTTAAACTCTCAACTTTAAACTAAAAACTTATATATCTCCTCCGTCCAGTCAGAGCCGTTCACAGGACAGAATGTGCGGAAACCGATCTGACTGGCACTGGCTACATTACGGGGACCGTCATCCACGAAAAGAACCTCATGGGGAAAAATCTGTTCTTGACGCAGTACCTCACGGAATATCTCCTCAGAAGGTTTCATCATCTTCATCTGGTAACTCAGATAGCAATGATCGAAATAATCTTTAAGAGCATGTCCTTTTCCATCAAACGACGGACTCATCGCCCACTCCATCATATACGAGTTGGTATTCGAGAGCAGCACGACCCGATAGCCCTGCTGACGCAGTCGTGTCACAGTATCCAGATTCCGCTGAGGCACCTCTTTGGCATATCCCTGCCAAGCATATGCACATTGTTCTGCGGTAAACTCCTTTCCCATCAACCTGCCAAGTTCCTTACGGAAATCCTCTGCGGAAATCAGTCCATGTTCCAAATCACCAAAAATACCAGTCTGTGTATAAGGATCAAGGTATTTCTCTACCTCGACAGCCCCTATTTCCTTAAAACGCTGGATAGCCTGCGACTGGTCAATGGTGATAATTACACCCCCTAAGTCAAAAGCAATCGTCTTTATCATATCTCAAAATAGTTTTTCTTCTGTTTTCTTGCCTCATCAAGAGAAAGCAGCTCATGCTGTTCCTGTTCATATCTCTCCCTCAGATGCTGATATTTCTCATCCAACTCCCGCTCCACCTCCTGTTCTTCTTTCTTATCCAACAGGCGGGCAGCCACCAGAGCATTCTGGGAGGCATCCTTCATCCATACCACAGGACCGCCATAGACGGGAGCTATCTTCAAGGCGACATGCAACTCACTCGTCGTAGCGCCACCAATCATGATAGGGATATCCAGACCAGCCCGTTGCATCTCATGAGCCACATTCACCATTTCCTCCAGACTGGGAGTTATCAGTCCTGAGAGTCCTATAATATCCGCTTTCACCTCAATGGCTTTGCGCACTATCTGCTCAGCAGGGACCATCACACCCATGTCCACCACCTCATAGCCATTGCAGGCAAGGACGACAGCAACGATATTCTTTCCGATGTCATGGACATCTCCCTTCACCGTAGCAAGCAATACCTTCCCTGCTTTCCTGCCTTCACCCTCCTGTTGTTGTTCTATATAAGGCTGAAGTATCTCCACCGCCTGTTTCATGGTACGTGCTGTCTTCACGACCTGTGGTAGAAACATCTTACCACTTCCGAACAAACGTCCTACCTCATTCATACCCGTCATCAACGGACCTTCTATGATCTGAACAGCCTGAGGATATTGTCGCAGTGCCTCCTCAATATCTTGTTGAAGGTAATCTCCCACCCCCTTGATGAGTGCGTGTTGCAAACGGTGGTCCACATCAGCGGAACGCCATTCCTCCTGAGGGCGGTTCTTAGCATCACCTTGCGATGATGCGTCAGGAATACCATCCTTCTTATTCTCTTGTTCCTCCAGTAAGCGGTTCGCTAACTCCGTCAGTGTCTCCGACGCCCCCTTGCGACGATTCAGGATCACATCCTCTATCACCGTCAGTTGGTCTTGTGGGATATCACTATAGAGCACCTTCGTCGCAGGATTCACAATACCGAAATCCATTCCCTGCTGGATGGCATGATAAAGGAATACGGCATGCATCGCCTCACGAATATAATTGTTGCCACGGAAAGAGAAAGAGAGGTTGCTGACACCACCGCTGACATGAGCCCCGGGAAGGTGATTTTTGATCCACCCGGTAGCCTTGATAAAGTCTGCGGCATAACTATCATGCTCTTCCATTCCAGTCGCTACGGCAAGCACATTCGGGTCGAAGATAATATCTAATGGGTTCATACCAACACACTGAGTCAGAATACGATACGAACGCTCTGCTATCTCTATACGTCGCTCATAGCTGGTTGCTTGTCCTTGCTCGTCGAAACACATCACCACGACCGCCGCACCATAACGCATCACATCTTTAGCATGCTGTATGAAAACCTTTTCTCCCTCTTTCAAAGAGATGGAGTTGACGATACATTTTCCCTGTACACACTTCAGACCTGCCGTGATGACATTCCAGTCGGACGAGTCAATCATCACAGGTACAGAGGCGATATCCGGTTCCGCGGCAATCATACGAAGGAAAGTCACCATCTCCGTCTGGGCATCCAACAGTCCGTCATCCATGTTGATATCAATGACAAGAGCGCCATCCGCCACCTGTTTGCGGGCTATCGAGATCGCCTCCTCATATTTCTTCTCCTTGATCAGTCTGAGGAACTTACGGGAACCAGCCACGTTACAACGCTCGCCGACATTGACAAAGCGGACCTCAGGAGTGACATCCAACAGTTCCAGACCACTCAGCCACATCGTCTGTGACTTCGGTGCGGGTATATGAGGTTTCCTGCCTTGAACCAATGGGATGTATTTCTCAATGAAACGCTCGTCTGTGCCGCAGCATCCACCGATGATGTTCACCAGTCCCTCGTCAACCATCCGTCCCATCTGAGGAGCCATCGACTCAGCAGTCTCATCATAGAGTCCCATAGAGTTGGGCAGTCCCGCATTCGGATAAGCACTTATATAATAAGGTGCCTTCTTTGCCAGTTGACGAAGGAACGGGAGCATCTGAACGGCACCGAACGAGCAGTTCAGTCCTACGGAGAATATCGGATAGCTACTGATACTGGCGAGGAAAGCCTCCAAGGTCTGTCCACTGAGGGTACGACCTGCAAGGTCGCTGACGGTAACACTTAGCATGACAGGCAGTTCCACACCATAATGTTGCATCACCGTCATTGCCGCATCAATGGCAACCTTCGCGTTCAGGGTGTCAAAAATGGTCTCTATGAGCAAGGCGTCCACCCCACCCGCTATCAGACCGTCGACCTGTTCACTATAGGCTGCCAGCAAGTCATCATAGGTCAGTTCACGTGCCGCAGGATTACTAACATCCGGTGACATCGAACAAGTCTTATTGGTCGGTCCTATACTGCCAGCCACAAAGCGGGGCTTCTCTGATGAGGAGAACTCGTCAGCACACTGACGGGCAATACGTGCTCCCTGATAAGCCATCTCACGGGCATATTCCTCCAAATGATAATCCGCCTGTGAGACACGTTGTGAGCTGAAGGTATTGGTAGAGATGATATCAGCACCTGCCCTCAGGTATCTGCGGTGGATCTCCTCCACCACATCCGGACGGGTCAGGCAAAGCATGTCATTATTGCCTTTCATCTGTCCGGGAAGACCAGCGAAGCGTTGTCCGCGGAAATCAGACTCAGACAGATGAAAGCCCTGAATCATCGTTCCTGTCGCACCATCGAGAACCAGTATCCTATCCTTGATAATATCGTTAAGCCTTTTCAATTCCAAACGTTCAATTTTCTATTGTTAATAGTGTTTCATCACGCGATCCATCTCACGCTTGTCCTCCTTCTCCTTCAGTGTCTGACGCTTGTCAAACTCCTTCTTACCCTTACAGAGTGCGATATCCATCTTAGCACGACCGTGCTCATCAATGAACACCAATAACGGCACGATGGTGTAACCCGTCTGTTTGGTGGCGGCATGAAGTTTCTGTATCTCCTTCTTCGTCAGCAGCAACTTACGGTCCCGCTTCATCTCATGGTTATTATACGAGCCATAGAAATAGGGAGAGATATTCATGCCTTTCACCCATATCTCCCCATTGGTAATAAAGCAATAGGTGTCCACCAGGCTCGCCTTGCCAAGACGGATGGATTTGATCTCCGTACCCGTCAAGACGATACCCGCCGTCATTGTCTCTATGAAGAAATATTCAAAAGAGGCTTTCTTATTGCGTATCTGTACAGGGCTTTTCTTCCTGATTTTCTCTTCTTCCTTATTCATTTCCTGATTTATACTATCTGAGCAAACTGTTCCAGATGACCGTCTATATACTCGGCGATCTGCGCAGTCCATGCCTCCTCATTCTCCACGAACTCATCATCCATGTCGTCGAAGGCGGGAAACTGCTCGAACAAAGCCATAAACTCCTCTTCCGTACAATCCTGCTCTATTTGTTCATGATGTTTCAGATAAAGGGTATGCGCCTCATATATCAGTTTGGAGAGGTCACGCAAGCCCCATAGTCTGACAGCCTTGGCAAACGGGTTCTTGAAGATAAATGGTCCGTAGCCGTTGTGTATCAGCTGTACGAATCCGCCATCCATGACTTCCTCATGCAGCGTATCCCATGCCAGCAGTGTGATCTGGTCGGCATTCAACTGTGCCATCGTCTCCGCAGTCAACGCATGACCGATAGCCTCACGGATCGCCTTGACGAAGACACCGACAAAAGCGTCCATTCCCTCATTGGCTGCCTCACGTAACTGAGCATCACTGATCTTCACTTCTATCATAGCTCTACAATGACTTCCTCAAAATTCCCTTCCTTGTTAATGACATACCTGCAGACTGCCACCTCGGACTCCTCCTCGTCATCCTCACCACGGAAGAAACTGACAAGTGTGACCTCATACTGGTTCGTGACATAATAATCCTGTCGCATCACACCCAGTCGTCCGTCTCTGTTCTCTATTTTCTGCTCATAGATACACAGACGGTCCACCAGCACATATTCCTGATTCATCGTACAGAGATAGAGCGACACATTGGTAGAGTCCAGCTTCTCAGCGACCAGCATCATGTGATAATGCCCGTGGGGTGGTAATTTACATGCCAACAGTTCAACATTACTCTCATAGTCAAAACGACTGTTGTACGCTGTCGGCACCTTTTCCAATTGCGGAAGGTACTCCACGAACTCAGGAGAATATTTCATGGGCATGGACTTCATGGCGAGGGAATCAAAGAAAGCCACCACTGGATCAGACACGGAAGGCTTCAACAACTCCTTCTCTGCCTCTGCCCTGCGTATACTGTCTATCATCCCCGCATAGTCTGCCGCACTCTTCCTGTTACCACAAGAATATGCCGCCAGTATCATGACTGCCAGAACAAATATATATCCAATCTTCTTCATAATTGCCTGCGAAGTTACGAAAAATCAAGCAAAACACAAAGCATTTGACCGATTATTTAAAGGGAGCACCCTATAGCAGAAACGAGGAGAAGTGTTTACGATGTAAAGAAAATTGGTTGAAATTTATGTATAGATTTTTGCACCTTCTAGGATTGAGGGAAGCAAAAAACAGGGTTGTTGGAGGGACAAATGGAGGAAGGCAGTACCTTCGAAGGGGTTTGGTGCCGCCTTCCTACCCGTTAGGTGCCGCCTTCTTACCCGTTAAGTGCCGCCTTCTACCATGAAAAGAAGATACTTCTAAGGGACTTTTGGGTAGGTTTTGAGGTGTTTTTCAGAGTTGGAAAAGCACAAAAACACCGCAACTGGCTCTGTGTCAACAAAATACGATAACGGCTCTATTTTCGCGAATTTGAGACCAAGTAAGGACTTGGTGGATTTTACGCAAAACTACAGCGGTCTCTTGTAAAATATTTTACCGAAAACGAATCATGAATCCATGTCATAAAAATGATAATATTTGAGGATATACAATGGATAATTGATAATTATTTTGTATTTTTGCACGCAATGAGACACATATTGCTTTCCATCCTTCTCGCAGCTGTAACAGTGCAGGCTGGTAATAAGATTTACTCGCCAACGGTTAAGACACTGACAACCATCGTCAATAACGACTGGACGAACAGACCTGTCATGGAGCTGAGAAGCGGGGATGTCCTTCACATTGGATTCGACGAGCTGTCGCATGACACCCATCGTTATATCTGTCACCTCACCCATTGTGAGGCTGACTGGACAGAGTCCACCGACATCTTTGAGAGTGACTGGCTGCAGGGATTCAATGATTATCCTATTGACAATTACACCAACTCCCTGAACACCACCGTCAACTACACACACTATGAGTTCAGGATACCTAACGAGCAATGCAGGATCCGCATGAGCGGCAACTACCGGCTCACCATCTATGATGAGGATCATGGCAATGAGAAAGTGCTTGACGCGGAGTTCTATGTCGTGGAACCGATTGTCAACATCGGACTCAGCATGTCGACGAACACGGATATCGATGTCAACAAGAGTCACCAGCAACTGAACATGACATTGGAGTATAAGGATTTGAAAGTGGTACGTCCCGATGATGAGATCTATACCGTCGTGATGCAGAACTGGAATGAGCAGACGGCACGTATCAATCCACGTCCTCCCTACACCTACCATCAGGGACAACGGTGGGAACACCAGCGAGAGCTTATCTTTGAAGCTGGTAATGAATTCCATAAGTACGAGATCCTGGATGTCAGTCACCCGACCATGGGTATCGACCGTATCCATTGGGACGGGGAGCATTACCAGGCATATCCCTTCACCACGACGACACGTCGCAACTACCTGACTGACGAGTCTGCCAACGGCGCTTTTTACATCCGCAACAGTGACTGGTCAGAGAGTGCCTATACTTGTGATTATGTATGGGTGAACTACACCATCGAGGCTCCCTATTGCGGAGATATCTTCCTGCAAGGACAATGGACGAACAATGCTGACGAGACAGCCTACCAGTTACGATATGATGCTGACAGACAGTGCTATCAGACCCAGATCATGCAGAAACAGGGCTATTACTCTTACCAGTATGTCAACAAAGAAGGGAAGACGGCACCCACAGAAGGTAACTTCTTCCAGACCCGCAACAAGTACCAGGTACTGGTTTATTATAAAGAGCTGGGAGGTCGCACATGGCGACTGGTAGGCTATCGGGGATTAGATGCGCGATAGTCGTCTGGGGTTTGATGATACTGATGATAGAAACTGGCTATCAGATAGTTCGATGAGGAGAAATGCAGTTCCTTGGCAATCACATCCACACTCTTATCCGTATGAAGGAGCATGTCCGCCGCCCGCTGCAGCCGAAGGGTCAAGACAACCCTGTTGGGTGATTTGTAAAGATGGGATGTCATCACCTCATAGAACGCCTTGACATCCATCTGTGCCTTCTTTGCCAGACTCGACATGGATTGGGTTGTCGAATTCTTACTCACATAAGGAAACACCTTGACCATCACATTGGCAAAAGCATCATCAGCATCCGTAGAGCTGAAGTCCGCATTCGACGAGGGAGACAACTCGTCCTCCTGCATGTTCTCACACATGATCGCAAAAGCCTTGATACGTTTGATGGTGCCACTTTCAATATTCATGCGATTCAGTTTCATACGGGTGTTCCTGTTATAGAACACGAAATTGGCAATCAGCATTCCTAATAACAGTAAGCCCAGAATCAGGTACACAATGGTCATACGCCACCACGGCTCCTTAACGGTCAGGTTCCATACAAACGGTTCTACCGCCCAGTCATCGGGAGTCATAGAGGTCTGTATCTCAATCTGATACTTTCCTGGAGGAATACTGACTATCGGATAATGAAGCAGTCCCTTCTCGTCCACCCTTCCCGTACCATCATGCATCGAATAGACCTCCCACTCGTTTTTGAAGCCCTTTACACGTATCCGATAGTAGGTTTGTGAAGGACGGAAGTAATTCAGTCCCGAGACTAACAATGAGATGTTGTTTTGATAATAATTCACATTGATATCCTTGGTGCGGGTGATGGCATGGTCAAGGATTACATCCCCGTCTATTACCCTTCCGGGACGAATAGTACGCCCGTTTACCGACAGTCGGATAATCTCAGGATAAAGTTTGATATCTATCCGTTTGGTCGTATGGAAAGCAGCAGGGTCAAATTTCACGATATTGTCTAACGACTGCATAATGATGGAGCCGTCTTCTAACTTCATGACAAGTCCGTTCTCAAAAGAGCACGCCGGTATATTGTCGTCCTCCCCGAAGCTGACCACCCTCGTCAATGAGTCTTTCTCAAAGACGAGACAGGAGATACCATTACTCGTACTCACCCATAGATTGTGGTCGTTATCCTCGATGATGGAATAAATCACATTATTATTCAGACCGTCACTGTTATTGATCAACAAGGGATGTGAGTCACGAGGTGACCTGAAGCGTTTAAGTCCTATATAGGTGCCTTGCCACGTCCATCCGCGACTGTCTTGATAGATACAGTTGACACGACGGGGCAGGGAATCAACGGACTGGACGGTCTTCTGCTGAAGCATCTCCTTGTATCTCTTTGCCATAGGACTATCTATCGGATATACTTTAAAGGGGGAGGTATATGGTTTCGAGTAAAGCAATCCCTTCCTCTGCGTTCCAATCCACATTCCACCTTGCAGGTCAAAGGCGATATCGTTAATATCTGTTTGGATCTCCTGATATTTGATACTCGTCAGCGTCGCATAATGGTGTTTCTCTCCTGTAGCCAGATGGTAAGTCCAATAACCATATTGAGAGGCGACATACAAAAGACCGCCATGTATTACCATGTTGTTCATATGGTAGGGCTGACTCATCAACACCTTGCTCTCTCCCGACAAAGCATCCACATAGAGCAACACAGACTCCTGCTTGCCATTACGGATTTGATAAAATCCTTTTTGATAGGAGAGTAATACGGAGGTCTTGTTATAGTTTGCCGCCTGACTTTGGTCGAGGAGTGTCTTCGTATACACCAATTTTCCCGTCTCTATGTTATAAGCTTCCATGGTGCTGTCATCATAGAACAACAGGAGCAACTGGTCCTTATACTCTCCTATATCCTGTAGTTTCTTGTCTTTCCTCACAGGATATGACTTTTTGGTTTGACAACTAAAGAGGTTCTGACCCGTCAGTATCAACAAACAACCGTCGTCGTCCACAAACAGGTCATCGGCCTTCCCCTTGAACCCCATCTCATTGAAGAGACCTTGCACATCAGGGACAAAACACTCTGTCATCAAGTCGACACAAGTCACCTGATACTTATCTTTCACCCACAAGTGATGGCTTTTATCGAAATAAAGATGATAATGTCCCTCATATTTCGGTAATTCATAACTATCTTCCGGACTGGCGTCAATATGGTTGAATGAGGAACCGTTATAGAAATTAATATGTCCGATGGAGCAGATGACCATACGACCTGGCTTTATACACTTGATAACCTGGGCACCGTTATCCGCCAACCCCTCAGCAGCATCATGAACCAGGAACAAACGGTCGGACTCCGCGGCATGAATAGAAGATGCCATTGTCAATAAAATCGACAACATCCATCCACAAAACAGCCGTCTAGTTTTCATCTTATTCATTTAAGGTTGTTGAATGCTGTCTGCAAAGATAGGAAAAAAGGGATTGACTACCAAATTTTTAAGAGAAAAAAACGTCTTCCCTCTCTTCGGCATCATTTTTTTAAGAAAAATATATGTTTATTTAAAAATAATGTGTATCTTTGTACTTCGTAAACAAATAGACTACTAAATATACTAATACAAATCATGGTTTACAACGAGATAGGAAAGACGGGGATGCGTGTGTCAAACTTAGGCTTTGGCGCGTCTTCATTAGGTGGCGTCTTCCACAGCATCAAGGAAGACGAGGGTATTCAGGCGGTTTTCACTGCCGTGGAGAACGGTATCAACTTTATTGACGTGTCACCATACTACGGACACTTGAAAGCAGAGACGGTCTTAGGGAAAGCGTTGAAGGACATCCCTCGCGACAAATACTATCTCTCCACGAAGGTAGGACGTTACGGAAAGGACGGAAAGAATTTCTGGGACTATTCGGCAAAACGAGCCACGGAGAGTGTCTATGAGAGTATGGAACGTCTGAACATCGACTATATCGACCTGATCAACGTCCATGACGTGGAGTTCCAAGGCGACATGGAAGGCGGTCTGCAGAAGATCGTAGACGAGACTCTGCCTGCTTTGGTGGAACTACGTGACAAAGGTATCGTCAAACATGTAGGTATCACAGACCTGCAACCGGAGAACCTGCGCTGGATAGTGGAACATGTACAAGAAGGCACCGTGGAGAGTATTCTGAACTTCTGCCATTATTCACTGAACGACACATTGCTGGCGGACTACCTGGGATTCTTTGAGCAACATGGTGTGGGTGTCATCAACGCCTCCCCTTTCTCCATGGGTCTTTTGTCACAACGTGGTGCTCCTGACTGGCACCCTGCCAGTAAGAAACTGAAAGAGGCTTGTGCCAAGGCTTCTGCCTATTGTGATGAGCAAGGCTATCCTATCGACAAACTTGCCATCCAGTTCTCTACCAGTCTGAATCCACGTATCGCCACGACCCTGTTCAGCAGCGCTAACCCAAAGAATGTGCTAAAGAACATCCAGTATGTCAACGAACCGATGGACGAGGAGTTAGTAAAGAAAGTACAAGAGATAATCGGTGACCAAATGTTTGTAAGATGGAAGAATTCTTGATCATCGATGCCCATAGTCACTTGTGGTTGAACCAGGACACATCGGTTAACGGACAACCAATCTACCAGCTGGAGCCCAACCGCAGCCGCTCACTGTTCTTTGGTGAGGAGCGACAGATGCTGCCACCCTTCATGACCGACGGTCAGAACACGGCGGAGCGTTTCCTAAGTAATATGGATTATGCACAAGTGGCTGCAGCAGTGGTGACCCAGGAGTTTATCGACGGACTACAGAATAGTTATCTGAGACAAGTGGAGAATCGCTATCCTGACCGTTTCTTCACATTCGGTATGGCAGACTACCGTCACCCGGGGTTCTTGAGACACGCAGAAAAACTATCCAAAGAGTTTAAAGGTATCAAAGTTCCTGCTGCCAGACTGCCCCGGCAATTTCTTAACGATGAGATGATGCAGATGATGCACTTGCTGGAACAGGAAGGAAAGATCCTCGGCATCGAATTGATGGATGGTGACGCACAGGTAGGACAGATGAAGGAAATCATCCAGGAGTGTCCGAAACTGAAAATCGCCATCGGACATTTCGGTATGGTGACCCGTTCAGGATGGTTGGAGCAAATCAAACTGGCACGCCACAAGAATGTTTATATTGAAAGCGGTGGCATCACCTGGCTTTTTAACGAGGAGTTCTATCCATTCCCCTCTGCTGTTCACGCCATCAAGGAAGCTGCAGGACTGGTAGGCATGGAGAAACTGATGTGGGGCAGCGACTATCCCCGTACCATCACCGCCATCACCTACAAAATGTCGTACGACTTCATCCAGAAGACACAAGAACTATCGGATCATGAGAAACGACTCTTCTTGGGTGAGAATGCCAAACAATTCTTCGGCTTTGGCGAATTACCTCATCTTCCTTATGTCAAGAACATGAGTGAATAAATACTGAAGGAATTAACAAACTAAAACAAATAAAGAATATGTCAAACTATCCTAAAATCGGTATCCGCCCCACCATCGACGGTCGTCAGGGGGGCATCCGCGAAGGTCTTGAGGAAAAGACCATGGCTCTTGCCAATGCAGTAAAGAACTTAATTGAGAGCAACCTCCGCAATGGTGACGGCTCCAAAGTAGAGTGTGTCATCAGCGACACCACCATTGGACGTGTCGGTGAGTCAGCAGCCTGTGCTGAGAAATTCGAGCGTGAGGGTGTAGGTTCTACCATCACTGTTACCAGTTGCTGGTGCTACGGCTCTGAGACCATGGACATGAACCCGCAATACCCAAAGGCAGTGTGGGGCTTCAATGGTACGGAGCGTCCGGGTGCTGTGTATCTAGCAGCCGTCCTTGCCGCCCATGCACAGAAAGGACTGCCCGCCTATGGCATTTACGGTCATGACGTACAGGATCTGAACGACAATACGATTCCTGCTGACGTGGCAGAGAAGATTCTGCGCTTTGCCCGTGCCGCCCAAGCTGTAGCCACCATGCGTGGCAAATCTTACCTGTCACTGGGTAATACCTGTATGGGTATCGCCGGCTCTATTGTCAACGCCGACTTCTTACAGCAATACTTAGGGATGCGTACCGAGTATGTGTCATTGGTGGAGATCCTGCGCCGTGTTGATTTCGGTATCTACGACAAAGACGAATTTGCCAAGGCAATGACATGGGTGGAGAAATACTGCAAACCCAACGAGGGGCACGACTATAATGAGGACCGCCCATTGTTCCCTGGTGTACCCATGACGACTTTCAACGGAAAGGGAAAGGGTAAGAACCGTGAGGAGAAAGACGCTGACTGGGAATTCACCGTGAAGACGATGATGATTATCCGCGACCTGATGCAAGGCTCTAAGAAACTGCTCGAGATGGGCTATAAGGAAGAGGCTATCGGACATAATGCCATCGCAGCCGGTGTACAAGGACAGCGTCAATGGACAGACTACAAACCTAACTTCGACTTCCCGGAGTCACTGATGTGTACATCATTCGACTGGAACGGTCCCCGTGAGGCTTATACACTGGCTACGGAGAACGACTTCCTGAACGGTATGTCAATGCTCTTCGGTCACCTGCTCACTAACAAGGGGGTGATGTTCTCTGACATCCGCACCTATTGGAGTCCTGAGGCTGTGGAGCGTGTCGCTGGCAAACGTCCAGAAGGTGGTGCAGCACAAGGTTTCATTCACCTTATCAACAGTGGTGCCACAACTCTCGATGCTACAGGTGCCATGACTGACAAGGACGGCAACCCAACCATCAAACATTTCTGGGAGATGACTAATGAGGACACAGAGGCTTGTCTGAAGGCTACCAGTTGGATGCCCGCGGACCGTGACTATTTCCGCGGTGGTGGTTATTCGAGTCATTTCGTGACTAAGGGCGGTATGCCGATGACCATGCTGCGTCTGAACCTCGTAGCAGGTCTTGGTCCGGTACTGCAACTGGCAGAAGGATGGACCGTGGAGTTGGATCCCAAGACACACGACATCCTCGACAAGCGTACAGATCCCACATGGCCTACCACCTGGTTTGCCCCACGTCTTGACCCGACGAAGGATGCCTTCAAGGATGTATATAGCGTGATGAACAACTGGGGAGCCAACCACGGTGCTATCTGCTACGGACATGTCGGTGCCGATCTCATCACACTCTGTGCGATGCTGCGCATCCCTGTCTGCATGCATAACATTGCCGACAAGGATATCTTCCGTCCATCATGCTGGAATGCCTTCGGTATGGACAAAGAGGGTGCCGACTATCGTGCCTGTGCCAACTTCGGTCCTATCTATAAATAATAAGGTATATTATAAATAAGGTATGAGCAAGAACAATTCCCTGATAACGAAGGATGGGGTGAGCTATCTCATCCCCTTCATCCTTGTCACATTCTGTTTCGCACTCTGGGGTTTTGCCAACGATATCACCAATCCTATGGTGAAGGCGTTCTCCAAGATTTTCCGTATGAGTGTGACTGATGGTACTTTGGTACAGGTCGCTTTCTATGGTGGCTATTTCTGTATGGCATTCCCTGCTGCTATCTTCATCCGGAAATACAGCTACAAAGCGGGTGTTTTGATGGGACTTGGACTATATGCCACAGGAGCGTTATTGTTCTTCCCCTCCAAGAGTATCGGACTCTATGGCTGTTTCCTGGTTGCCTATTTCATCATGACCTGTGGACTCTCTTTCTTAGAGACCTCATGTAATCCGTATATCCTCACAATGGGACCTGATGAGACAGCAACCCGCCGACTGAATATGGCACAGTGTTTCAACCCTTGTGGTTCTATCATCGGTATGTTTGTCGCTATGAACTTCATTCAGGCAAAACTCAACCCGATGAGTAGTGACGACCGTGCGTTGTTAGGGAATGCGGAATTTGAGGCAATGAAAGACGCAGACTTGAATATCCTGATCTCACCTTATTTAATTATAGGACTGGTGATTGTGGCGATGTTCCTGATTATCTTCTTCGCCAAGATGCCGAAGAATGGTGACCAGAGTCACGATATTCATTTCCTGCCGACATTGAAGCGTATCTTCTCCTTGAAATACTATCGCGAGGGAGTCATTGCCCAGTTTTTCTATGTGGGTGCACAGATTATGTGCTGGACGTTTATCATCCAGTATGGCACAAGGGTTTTCATGGCAGAGGGATTGGATGAGCAGTCTGCAGAAGTCCTCTCACAGCGTTTCAATATCTATGCCATGCTGTTCTTTATCTGTTCCCGTTTCATTGCCACCTTCCTCATGAAGTGGTTGAAGCCTGCCAAATTGCTTTCCATCTTCGGTGTGTTTGCCATGCTTTTCACAATAGGTGTCATCATGTTCCAGAACAGATACGGTGTCTATTGTCTGGTATGTGTCAGTGGGTGTATGTCGCTGATGTTCCCCACTATCTATGGTATCGCCCTCGATGGTTTAGGTGATGATGCTAAATTTGGAGCAGCAGGTCTGATCATGGCAATCCTCGGAGGTTCCGTACTCCCCCCGTTGCAAGCAATGATTATTGACCAGAAGACTGTCTTTGAGTCTTTCCCTGCTACTAATGCCTCCTTCGTACTACCCTTTATATGTTTCCTTATCGTTACCGTCTACGGTTACAGAATGCATCAAGAGAGAAGTCTATGACAAACGGATATCAGACAAAAGAATATCAACAGCCTGTCAAGCGTTACTGCCAGACGATGGACTTGAAAGACGACCCTCAGTTGATAGCTGAGTATCGCCGTCGCCATAGTGAGTCTGAGGCTTGGAAAGAGATACTGGATGGCATCCGCTCTGTAGGTATCCTGGAGATGGAAATCTATATCTTGGGCAACCGTTTGTTCATGATTGTGGAGACACCCCTCGACTTCGACTGGGACACAGCGATGAAGCGACTAGCCACCCTACCCCGCCAACAAGAGTGGGAAGACTATATGGCGATGTTCCAGCAATGCCGTGAGGGTGCTACCAGTGATGAGAAATGGCAGATGATGGAGCGAATGTTCCGATTATATTGAAAAATTGAAGTTATTAGATATGAAAGCAATTCAAATTACTGAGCCTTCTGTGATGAAGGTCATTGACATCCCTGAGCCCCAGATGGGTGATGATGATGTTTTGTTGAAGATGAAGTATGTAGGGTTTTGCGGTAGCGACCTGAATACTTTCCGTGGTGGCAACCCGATGGTGAAGATGCCAGTGGTTCCCGGACATGAGGTTGGTGCGGAGATCGTCAAGATTGGCAAGAATGTGCCAGAGGGTCTGAAACCCGGTATGACTGTGACTGTCAATCCCTACACCAACTGTGGTAAGTGTGCTTCCTGCCGCAATGACAGGGTCAATGCCTGTGAGCATAACCAGACATTAGGTGTGCAGCGATGGGGTGCCATGTGTGAGTACCTTGTTCTGCCGTGGGAGAAAGTGATTCCCGCAGGACTACTGACCCCTCGCACCTGTGCCCTGATAGAGCCGATGAGTGTGGGATTCCATGCTGTCAGCCGTGCTCAGGTAACCGACATAGATGTCGTCATGGTGATTGGCTGTGGCATGGTTGGTATGGGAGCTGTGGTACGTGCCGCCCAGCGTGGTGCTACCGTCATCGCCGCAGATATCGACGATGAGAAACTCGCCCTTGCCAAGCAGATGGGTGCCAGCTATGTCGTCAATACCAAGACAGAGGATGTCCATGCCCGTCTGTTGGAGATGACCTCTGGTTTTGGTCCCGACGTGGTCATCGAGGCAGTAGGCAGTACTCCTACCTACCAGATGGCTGTCGACGAGGTAGCCTTCACCGGTCGTGTGGTATGTATCGGTTATGCTAAGACGGAGGTGTCTTTCCAAACAAAGTATTTCGTCCAGAAAGAGCTCGACATCAGAGGATCTCGTAATGCACAGCCCTCAGATTTCCGTGCGGTCATCCATTATCTGGAGCGTGGTACTTGTCCTGTAGACCGCCTTATCAGTAACGAGGTGATTCCTGAGGGAGCCACTGCTGCTATGGAGCAATGGGCAGCTAATCCTGGCAAGGTATTCCGCATATTGGTACATTTTGGCTAAATATTGATTACTTTTTAGATAATGCAACGTCTTTTAAGAAATAGACTCAATATAGCTACTAATTTTTATACATGTATAACTTAAAACTTAATTTATGAAACAGAATCATTTATTTACGTACAGTAAGATCTGCACATTAGCTCTAATTGGAGTGAGTGCACTCTTCCTTACATCGTGCGCTAAGGATGGTTTCGACGAGGAGACGTTTGTCAGCCCTGTTACAAACACTCAGATGACATCACCCGAATTGACGAAAGACAACTTCAGCTCACGAACGAATTCCGATGGTACTGAAAGTATCGTCGTGACATGGAAAGCTGTACTAGGAGCCGGTGGCTATGAGTACGCTGCTTACAATGTGGACGATCCTGACAATCCAATTGAACTTGTCCAGGGCGTCCTTGATGGTGTTACCTTTACCTTTCCCAAGGCAGAGGACACCAAATACATGGTTAGTGTCAGGACTCTGGGCAACAAGAAACTGAATAATACAGATGCTACTGAGGCTACCGTATATTCCTACTCTACGATGATTGATGCCAAGGTGATTCCTGTAGGAAATGACATTGCGGAATTCATTAATGCCAATATGACTGAAAGTGAAGACGAACAGGCTTTTGAGTTAGTGGCTGGTGCTAGTTACACCTGCAACGGTTCGATTGACTTTATGGACAACAAGATGACATTACGTGGTTCCAAGGTTAATCATCCTATTGTAATCATGGGTGAAAGTGCCGTCATCTATACCTCATCTCAACTGAAGCTGAAGTTCATCAACTTCGACTGTTCTGCCATGACCAACAAATGGGGTGTCATTGAGATGTCTCCGGAACCTCCCGCAACGAAGTCCGCAGAGGCACAGGGCATCGCCGCCGGGAAGAACAGCGGAAAGCCTGCTGATTGTTACATCCTGCAGGAACCCATCATCGTTCAGGAGTGTGCCTTCAAGAACGTACCTAATTGTTTCTTCAGTGTAGGCAGATGTTCATGGGGTATCGCTGACTTGCGTGTGCTGAACAGTATTATCCAGTTAAAGAATGACGGCTCTAAAAATTCCAACAGCTCCGTCTTCTCTGCCTACTCCTCTGATTGGATTGCTCCAAGTGGTGGCAATTTCTGGTATGGCTGTATCAAGGGCATTACCGTTACTGAGAGTACGATATACAACTGTGTTTCTAACGAAAAGTGCTTCACCATCCGATTCAGCAACAAGGACATTGACCGTTGCTTCCCGACCGCAGACGGAACCTGTACTTTCATGAACAACACGTTCGTCCGTATCTTCGACAAAAAGAACTTTGCCGACCGAACACCACAACAGGACAAGTATGTCATCACCTATTATGACAATATCATCGTAGACTGTTTCCGTCTGCAGAAGTTCTTCCACAAGAACTGTACCTATGACTACAGTAAAGAAAGGAATACCTTATGGGCCTACTTTGGAACGCTGGATAGTACGGATAAGGAAACGTGGGGTACGGAGGAAGATCCCGGCTTCAACGTCGACGACCTGTCTAAGGAGATCGACTTCACTCAGCCAAACTACGGTTTGAACTTCAAGCCTAGCGGTCCCATCTCCAGTACTATCGGTGATCCCCGCTGGCTTAACTAAACCCAATAACGATAAATCGATACATTATGAATAAGAAATTTATAATCAGCTTATGTCTGAGCCTTGTCATGTCACTGTTCTCACTGTCGGCTCTGGCTCAGAATCAAACGGTATCAGGTACCGTGCTTGACGAGGCAGGTGAACCTGTTATCGGTGCAACGGTGACGGTGGCAGGCACAAAGACCGCTACTATCACTGACTTTGATGGTAATTATAAGATTACTATTCCCAAAGGTGGAAAAGTAACTATTTCCTATATCGGTTATCTGACCCAGACTGTCACTCCTGGTGGAACGGTGAAGCTGGAAGAGGATAAGCAGAGTTTGGAGGAAGTCGTTGTCGTAGGTTACGGCACTCAGAAGAAGGCTCACTTGACCGGTTCTGTGGCTACCGTGGATATGAATGACGTACAAGACTTGGCTAACGGAGGTCTTGCCAGCTCACTGAGTGGTTTGGTAAACGGTCTGTCCGTTTCCGGTGGTGATGCCCGTCCTGGTGAGAATGCCACCATGCGTATCCGTGACGTCAACTCTCTGGGTGAGATAGGATCTAATGCCCAGTCTCCTCTGTATGTTATCGACGGTTATATCTATCCTAATGATGTGAAGGTAGGAAGTACCTATCACAACTTAGGTGAAGAGGCTTTCAACAACCTCGATCCCTCTGAGGTGGAGAGCATCTCTGTCTTGAAGGACGCCTCTGCAGCCGTTTACGGTTCCCGTGCTGCAAACGGTGTTATCCTTGTCACTACGAAGAAAGGTAAGCTGGGGGCTCCCACCATTTCTTATAGTGGTACCTTCGGTTTCACCAATGAGGTGTCTCGTGCTAAGATGCTGAGTGCTTATGACTACGGTCGTCTGTATAACTCCGTGATTGCAGCTGACCCCACCAATACCAGTCTGAACCACACGACAGCTCTCTTCCAGGCTGACGAGCTGGCTGCGATGAGGAATCTGAACTACGACTTGCTGGACAAGTACTGGAAGACAGGTTTCACACAGCGTCACGCTGTCAATGTCAGTGGTGCTACAGAGAAAGTGAATTACTTTGCCGGCATCAGTTACTTCTCACAGGATGGTAACTTAGGTAAACTCGACTACAACCGTTGGAACTACCGTGCTGGTGTTGACGTGAAGATCAGTGACTGGCTGGGTGCCAACTTGACGGTCAGTGGTGACTATGGTACTAAGGAGAAGCCTCTCTTGAAGGTAGGTGGTACCAATTCAGAGAAAGACTACAACCTGATGCTGACACGTCCTCGCTACATGCCTGAGTATGTTGGCGATTATCCTGTACCAAGCTATGGTCCTTCCAATGGTGCACGTGTCCAGAACCAGAACTATCATTTCGCAACCCTGCAGGACAACGGTGACTTCTCTGAGAGTAAGACATCAACCATCAATATCAGTGGTAGTATCAACTACGACTTCGGATGGAGCAAGATCCTGAAAGGCTTGAAGGTGAAGTTCTCTTACTCTAAGAGTATCAATACAGACAAGACCAACGAGTTTGGTACTGCCTATACGCTCTATACCATGCTGCATCGCTACGGCTCTGGTCAGCATCTCTACACCCCAACCGCTGGTGATGATCCTACCTTTAATTATCTGGACTACAGCAACTTCAATCCTATTGAATATGCCAACGGTAACTATAGCAGCCGCCAGATGGTTCGTACGGACAACTATCAGATGAACTTGACTTTCAACTACAACCGCACCTTCGGGCAGCATTCAGTTGGAGCATTGTTCTCTATTGAGAAATCTGAGACAGAGAGTGAGTTCAACCTCAGCCAGGCCAACGAGCCATACAGTTTCTCTACCCATCAGTCAAACTCCACGAAAGGTGACCAGTCGTTGCAGTTTAACCGTGCTGAGAGTGGTACGCTGTCATACATCGGTCGTCTGAACTACTCCTATGCCGACCGTTATCTGTTTGAGTTCCTGCTCCGTTCAGATGCCTCTACGAAGTTCGCTCCAGAGAACTACTGGGGAACCTTCCCTGCTCTCTCCGCAGGTTGGGTTGTCAGTGAGGAGCCTTGGTTCCAGAACGTGAAATGGCTGAAGTGGATTGACTTCCTGAAGATTCGTGCCAGCTGGGGTATCACCGGTCGTGATAACCTGACACCTTGGCAGTGGTTGCAGATTTACACCCTCGACAAGAACAAGAGTATCGTATTCGGTGAGGGTACCAATCTCGACCCAAGTAAGAATACCCGTATCTCTATTAATAAGAATACTTCTGCCGTCAATCGTGACGTACACTGGGATAAGTCATACAAGACCAATATCGGTTTTGACTTACAGGTGCTCAACAGAAGACTGGGTATCAATGTTGACTACTACAAGGAGCGTAACCGCGAGATGTTGATGAACCTCGCCCAGAATGTTCCATCTACTGTTGGTACGCAGTCAGCCTCCACCAACCTTGGTGAGATGAACAGCTGGGGTTGGGAAATCAGCCTCAACTGGCGTGACAAGATTGGTAAGGACTTCAAGTACAAGGTTGGTTTGAATACCGGTTACCACGACAACGAGGTACTGGTGATGGACTTTGAGGACGACTACATCTATCGTCAGATTCTTCCTGGTGGACGTACAGACATCGGTACCTGGGGTATGCAGTGCATCGGTATGTTCCGTAGCTTCCAGGACATCGATGAGTATTTTGCCAAGTACAATATCACCTCATACATGGGTATGACCAAAGACCAGGTTCGTCCAGGTATGTTGATCTACAAGGATGTACGTGGTATCTATAACCAAGAGACCAAGACGTATGAGGGTCCTGATGGTGTCGTAGATGCCAACAACGACCAGGTATGTCTGTCTAACCGTTCTAATCCTTATGGTTTCACCATCAACATGAACGCAGAGTGGAAGGGTATCTCCCTCACTGCCCAGATGGGTGCCAGCTGGGGTGGTTACACACTGATTCCCGCAGAGGCTCGTGGTGTGGCATCTGGTAGCAACATCGAGTTCTACAATATGCCTTCTTTCTGGAATCCCGATAACATGTATGCTTATCAGGACGTAGTGGATGGTTCAGGTAATGTCGTAGTGAAAGAGAATCGCAATGCTCATTATCCTAACCTCGCCTACGGCATCAACAGCAACGCCTCCAGTTTCTGGCGTGTCAGCGCTGCCACCGTCCGTCTGAGTCGTCTGACTCTTGCCTACACCATTCCTAACAAACTGTACAAGTCTGTTGGTATCAAGAACATCCGTGTGAACATTACGGGTCAGAACCTGCTTAACTTCTACAATCCGTATCCTGACGGATTCATGAGCCCATTGGCAGGTGCTTATGGCAAGTATCCTAATCTGCGTAAGTGGACGATTGGTGTCAACTTGAGTTTCTAATATAAACAAATAAGGTAAGAATTATGAAAGCAATTAAATATTTCAGCTTTGGCATTGCATCCATGTTAGCATTCTCTGCTTGCAGTGACAAGTTCCTGCAGGAGAAGAAGAACTACGACCAGGTGGGTGCTGAGGTGTACAATGACTACGATGGAGCGAACGGACGACTCAACGACCTCTATGGCTGGTGTCTTCCCACTACTTCTACAATGTCATGGAAGTATCCTGCATGTGGACTGAGTGATATTGCCAGTCAGTCAACAGAGGAATACGCAGGCTTCAGTGACTTTGTTAACCCTGAGAATATCATGTCAAGTGACAACTCCACCTCTATTTCTGTTCCTGACTTCTTCATGGGAACATCCAACAACATCCAGGAGGCTGTCTATGGACGTATCCGTAACATCAACGACTTCCTCCGTGGCATAGAGACCAGTTCTCTGACGGAGACCCAGAAAGGTGTCCTGATGGGACAGGCATACTTCTTCCGTGCATGGTGTTACTATAACCTGGTGAAGTGGTATGGTGGTGTGCCCTTGGTAAAGGAAGTGCTCGAACCCGTTGAGAGCAACTATACTCCACGCTCTACCACCAAGGAGACCATCGAGTTCATCTTGGAAGACTTAGATGCCGCTGCCACATTACTGGCTGGTGAGACGACAGACGGTGGATGGAGAGATGGTGCGGACTACGGACGTGTCACCTCTGGTACCGCTCTGGCTCTGAAGGGTCGTGTCCTGCTGCTGTGGGCAAGTCCTATCTTCAACCGCGCTAACGACAAGTCTCGTTGGACGGAAGCCTACAATGAGATGAAGGACGACCTGTCTATCATCAACGCATGTGGCTATGGTCTCTATACTTCTAGTGATGACGTAAACGGCAGTACCTTTGCCAAAGTCTTCACACAGATCGGAAAGACCAACAATCGTGAGGCTGTGTTCTTCACCCTCTATAACACCACCGCCATCCTGACAGGTATTGACGATGCTGCGAAGAACAACACATGGGAGCGTATGATCCGTCCTGACAACACAGGTGGTAACGGACCTTCTCCCTCACGTATGATCCTCAACCTCTTCCCGATGGCTGACGGTAAGATTCCTGCCGCAGCAGACAACTACACGAAGTTGAAGACTTCCGACATCGCACTGGATACAGACTATCCGTTCATGAATCGTGACCCACGCTTCTATCGTACCTTCGCCTTCCCTGGTTTCCGTTGGGCATATAATGGTGATGCTTCTATTCATGACGCACACAACCCAAGCGATGGTGCTAACTACACCTTGTGGAGCTATGTATGGTATACAGAATCCAGTCAGCAGGGCAACCCTGAGAGTGGAAACTCCTATGGTGCCGATAACTTAGGTGCTGGTGGTACTTATGGCAACAGTATTCTTGTTCGTAAGAAGAGTGACGACCTCGATGTGAACGGCTCACCACTCTACAGCTATAATCCTGCTGGTTGGAAAGCAGGTGCAGGTCCTTTCTACTCTGCCGCTCCTCTTATCGAGCTTCGCTATGCAGAGGTACTGCTGAACTTAGCTGAGGCTGCCTGTGGTGCTGGTGACGTGAGTGCCGCACTGGGTTATTTGAACCAGGTCCGCCAGCGCGCTGGTGTTCCCGACAGGACTACCGCTGACTTCAATGGTGACGAGCAGGCTGCATGTATGAGTGCTATCCTGTATGAGCGTCAGATTGAGTTCGCTTACGAAGGCAAGCGTTTCGACGATATGCGTCGCTGGATGCTCTTCGACGGTGGTGAGGGACAAGCTACCCTCAAGAGCTCTTGGGCTGTCACTGGTTGGGGTGGTAACACCTGCACTTGGCTGGGCTTCAAACCTCTGAACGGACAACGTCGTGAGAAACTGCAGTATCGTACTGCTGACAAATACGGTCTGGGTACTGCACAATGGGATGGCGATCCTCTGCTGAAGGGTGGTGGCGTTCGTCCTGCCGGTATCAACTTCAACAGTACCACACTGGCTGACGACCTGGCTAACCTGAAGACTTGGTATCAGGAGAACCTGGCTGTCAAGGAGCAGAAGGGTGACGGATACGACTCTCAGAAGAACAAGTTGTATATCAAGTTCCAGCCATTCTACTACCTGCTTGGTTTCAACAGTGGTGTACAGAACCAGAACAAGCAGTTGGAGCAGACCATCGGTTGGGGTGACTACAACAAGGGAGGTGCTCCTGGTACCTTCGACCCACTCGCTGAGTAATCAGAAACACATCTATCTCTCTATCGGATGCATCGCAATGGTGCATCCGATTTTTGTTTTGAATATCTTTTATCATCTGTCGACTGGAGTCAGCAGACTTGTCGACTGGAGTCGACAGACTTGTTGACTGGAGTCGGCAGACCTTTTGACTGGAGTCGACAACCAGTTAGGATGCTCCTAACACTCGCGAAGGCTGCCTCTTCACATCGATTACACAGGCACTAACAACCGTGTTGCTTGTCTTGCATTCGGAAAAAATGCTAATAAATTTGCTTATTATCCCAATTTGTTCTATCTTTGTACCCATATTCATCTAATCGCTAAAACAATACAAAATGAGGAAACGACATAATTTTCGCATCATGACACTACTGACAGCATTCTGTATGGTAATGAATCTGTCAGGTGCTCCCAAGCCCAAGAAGGAAGTATATATCCCTATGGACTACTCCACCTGCGGCTATCATGCCTCTGAGCGGGCAATACCAGACATCCCCGTCACCAAGTATATAGTATGGCAGGAGGGCGACTGCAGCAGTCGTATCCAGCAGGCGATAGACGAGGTGGCACAATTAAAGCCTGACAAGAACGGCTATCGAGGATGTATCCTGCTTGGCGAGGGTGTCTTCAAGATCAGCAAAGCCATCCGTATCACGACATCCGGTATCGTGCTGAGAGGTGTCGACAAGCAGAAGACCATCCTCATGAAGACGGGTGTCGATCGTGGTGCCGCCATCTATATAGAAGGCAAGTCTGGTAAACCAGAGGGTGACGCCATTGCCGTCGTCAACGAGAAAGTACCTGCTGGCAGTACGCAGCTCACGTTAAAGTCTACGAAAGGACTGCAAGTGGGCAGCCGTATCAATATCCAGCGTCCCAGTACCACCGAGTGGATCGCGTCGCTGAAGATGAATGACTTCGGTGGCGGACTCGACTATACGGGTTGGAAGGCAACAGATATCGATATCACCTGGGATCGCACCATCACAGCCATCAACGGGACGACGATCACCATCGACGCTCCTGTCACCACGACCCTCTCCCAGACATACGGAGGAGCTTTCGTGGTCAATGACTACAACAAAGGAGAGATCACTGAATGTGGTGTGGAGAACCTGACGATCGACGCTGAGCATGCTGCTTGGAATGCCAAGGATGAGGACCACTGCTGGGATGGTATTTATATAAATAATGTACGCGACGGATGGGTCCGCAGGGTGATATTCCAACACCTGGCAGGCTCTGCCGTCAACCTACAGAAGCAGACCAGTCGTATCACAGTAGAAGACTGTCTTGCCCACCATCCCGTCTCAGAGATAGGAGGCTGGCGACGACAGGTGTTCCTGACTCGTGGACAACAGACACTCTTCCAGCGCTGCATCTCCCGACAGGGCATCCACGATTTTGCTGCAGGCTATTGTGCCGCAGGTCCCAACGCCTTCGTACAGTGTGAGGGTGAGGAATCATTGGGATTCAGTGGTAGTATCGGCTCCTGGGCAGCCGGACTACTCTTCGATATCGTCAACATCGACGGCAGTGACATCCGCTATGCCAACCTGGGACAGTTCCAGTTCGGTACAGGATGGAACACCGCTAATTCGATGCTCTGGCAATGTACTGCCTCCACCATTGAATGCTATTCACCCGATGCCGATAACCGCTCGAGCGGTCATGGCTGTTGGGGAACACTGACGGGAAACGGAGAATGGACTAGCAGTAACGACCATGTGTTACCCCGCAGTCTGTTCTATGACCAGCTGGAGAAACGACTGGGCAAGTTACCTTTCAACCCATACATACTCCCCCGTCCGACCAACGCGTCCAGTTCTCCTACAGTTGAACAGGCAATGGCATTGGCAAAGGAGTCGCTAACCCAGCCCAGACTCACCATGGAGATGTGGCTTGACAGTATTCCTTTTACAGCCGCCACCCAAGGCGGCCAATCTCTCCGCCTTACCCAAACAACCCATTCACCCCAAATTGCCCATCCAACATACTCCATCACCAACGGCCATCTGACTGCCGACGGGATGCTGGTAACGGGTAACCAATACAATGTCCCCTGGTGGAGCGGAAGAGTGAAGGACAACTTCATCGAAAAGGATGCCAAACCTGCTATCACCCGTTTTGTTCCTGGTCGTGAAGGAACAGGATGGACTGATCGCATTGACTCTGTTGTCAACTACCTGGCAACGAATCATCATAGTGTTTTATATCACAATTACGGACTCTGGTATGACCTTCGCAGGACAGACCATGAGCGCATCCGACGTGCCGATGGGGACGTGTGGGCACCCTTCTACGAACAACCCTTCGCCCGCTCTGGAGAAGGAACTGCGTGGGACGGTTTATCACGCTATGACCTCACAAAACCCAATCGCTGGTACTGGAGTCGACTGAACGAGTTTGCCCATCAGGCAGCGAACCAGCAAATTCTTCTCTATAATGAGCACTATTTCCAGCATAACATTCTGGAGGCAGGAGCCCATTGGGTGGATTGTCCTTGGCGCCCCGTCAACAATATCAACGGCACAAACTTCCCTGAACCAGTTCCCTTTGCAGGTGACAAGCGCGTGTTCATGGCTGAACAGTTCTATGACGAACAGAATCCAATATTGCGCCCCCTGCACCGCCAGTATATCCGGATGTGTCTTGAACAGACGAAAGAGCAGCCTAACGTGATACATTCCATCAGCGCAGAATATACGGGTCCGCTGCATTTCACCCGTTTCTGGCTGGAGACTGTCGCAGAATGGGAGGCTGAAACAGGGCGTCATCCGCTAATAGCACTCAGTTGCACCAAAGACGTACAAGACAGCATCCTCGCTGATTCGAAACTGCGCAAGGTCGTTGACATCATCGACATTCGCTACTGGCACTATAACACTCAGGGACTATGGGCACCAGAGGGCGGTAAGAATATGGCACCACGACAGTGGATGCGTAAAATGAAGGTGGGAAAGACTGGTTTCGAGGAAGCCTACCGGGGCGTCCGTGAGTACCGTGACCGCTATCCTGAGAAAGCTGTCACCTTCTTCTCACAACAGTATCCTGCCTACGGTTGGGCGATACTCATGGCTGGTGGTTCGCTACCCAACGTTCCCCTCACCTCTCACTCCTCACCGCTCACCGCTCAACTTCTCCAAGACCTCTGCCAGATGGAAGTCATGGAGGCAGACGGATGCATTGCCCTGGGAGACAGCCAGAAAGGCTACCTTATCTATTCCACCCAGACAAGTATTCCTGTGGTAAGAGGCAAGTATCAATTGTGTGGTATCGATTTGAAAACAGGTGACATCAAGGTCATACAGAAGAGCCTGAAACTTCAAGACTCTTTCCGCCCAAATTCTTCAAAGAAGGACGTCATCTACTGGCTTCGCAGACTATAACTGCCGTTCTATTGCAAAAAAATGAGAAAAAGATGTCAGTTTTTGGCGCTTTTCCAAAAAATATTGCTACTTTTGCAGCGACAAACTACTTATACTGCAAAACTGCTAAAATGTAACAAAAAGAGATGGAAGACTTCTCTAGACTATACGACAAGCACATCGACGGCCTATTCGCTTTCGGTTCAAAGTTCATGACCGACCGCGAGGCGCTGAAAGACTGCATCCAAGACGTCTTTGTGAAACTGTTCACACGCAAGGACGGTCTTAACAACATCAGCAACATCGAGAGCTATCTTTATATCTCGCTGCGCAACCGCATCAACGACGAGTTCCGCCGCAACACCAGACTCTGCGACAGTGAGATTACCGATGCCAGCATGCAGGTAATCGCCGAAGCAGATGAATACAACCGTGAGCAGATGGAGCACAGCCAATCGCTCTCCGACAGAGTGACAACATTTTTCGACAAGCTATCACCCCGTCAACGACAAATCATCAATCTCTATTACCTGGAGCATCTCAAATACGACGACATCTGTCGGATTATGGGCATCAACTACCAGAGCGTGCGCAACCTGATGCACCGAAGTATCAGTCGGCTCCGTGAATATGTTGGACAGATGACACAGACCATATAAAAGCTCTTTCCCTTCCATTGGTTACACCAAAGCCATTATTCCGTCCTTAAATAAACAGGTTATAATGGCAACAAAAGGAGATAGTAAGAAGGGAAAATGCCTCTATTCTTTTATCCCGTCTCTCCAGCCTCTTTCTAAAGAAGAAAAGGAAGAGCTGAAGATGCGGATATTTACTGCTATCCAACAAACACAGGCCTTGAATTAGACAAACAACAAATCAGATATGAACAAACTACGTATTTTACTATTATCAGTCATGGCTTTGGGTATGACTTGCAGTGATGGACTAATGGCACAGGAACGCTATCAGGTGGGCATATGCGACTGGATGGTACTGAAACGTCAGAAACTGGGTGAATTCCAACTCGCTAAGGAGTTAGCTTGTGACGGTGTAGAGATGGACATGGGCGGACTCGGCAAACGTGAGATGTTTGACAACAAGATGCGTGATGCGAAGACCGCTGCTTTCTTCAAACACACAGCCGACAGTCTGAATATCCGTATCGGAGCCATTGCCATGAGCGGTTTTTACGGACAGGACCTGACCCAACGCGACAACTATATCGCCCTGATGGAAGACTGTTTCGAAACCATGAAGCGTATGGGGGGTGTCAAGGTTGCCTTCCTGCCCTTAGGCGGATGCGGTAACGACTGGACTACCAATAAGACGAAGCGCAAAGAAATTGTCAAGCGCCTGCATGCCATCGGTGAGGCAGCCAAGACACATGGCGTCATAGTCGGCATCGACACCCCGTTGGATGCTGCAGGCAACCTAAAACTTCTGAAGGAAATCAAGAGTGACGGCATTGCCATCTTCTATAAGTGGCAAACCATCATAGAGAACGGATGGGACATTGTCAAAGACATGAAGAAACTGGGTGCCAGGAATATCTGTGCCATCCATGCCTCAAATACTGACAGTCTGTGTCTGCGCAACGATCCTGCCGTCAACCTGCCGCTCATCAAACAGACCCTCGACGAGATGGGCTGGAGCGGATGGTTGTTTGTAGAACGGAGCCGTGACGTGAAGATGGTACGTAACGTCAAGATGAACTACGGCAATAATGTGATGTACTTGAAAGAGACTTTTAACTCCTACCCTGCTCCTGCTGTATCACTCAACAGTGCCGGACGCGACAGCAAGTATGTAGAGACTATCATCGGACGGGCAAGGAAAGCGACCGATGAGTTGGGTATCACATGGACTCCCCTGGGACAGAATGTACAGAACATCATAGCCAACCGCTATTTCAAACTCAATGACATCTATGCCGAACGTGACTCCGTAAAGAAGACGGACAAGAAGCTTGCTGAGGCACAATGTGACTCGAAACTATACCGTTCCCACTTCGGTTTCGATGCCGACCTGTCGATGTACCTGAAACCACAAGAGATAGAGAAAGTCAAGGACGCAATGACTTTCAACGTATTGAAGGTGACCTACGAGGCACATTGCGACATGATTCCCACCTTGAAGGAAGAGGAGAAAGCACAGATTCTTGCCTGGCTGATAGAAGCGCGTGAACTTGCCATTGACGCAGAGAGTTCAAAGAAGAAACATGAGGTATTCGGAAAATACAAAGGACGTATCAACAACTACCTGACGAAACAAGGCTATGACTTAGTCAAGGAACGTGAGGCATGGTATGAACGCATAAAAGCAAGAGGAGGAAAGATATGAGAAAAATGATCATTGCAATGATGCTGTGTTGCACCACTGCAGCAACGGCACAGGGACTGACAGATATGACAAATAGTCGTCAGGCCCAGATGAAGAATACGCCTTTGGGTGCCGTTAAATGGACTGGAGGCTTCTGGGGCGACCGTTTTAATATGCTTTCCACCACGGGTATCTGGGACATGTGGAACACCTGGAATACGCCTTGGGAAATCATCGACGACATGGGACTGCACGGCAGTAATGGTTTCCGCAACTTTGAAGTGGCAGCCGGAACGGTAAAGGGCAAGCACCATGGCCCTCCTTTCCACGATGGTGATATGTATAAATGGCTGGAGGCATGTGCCACCGTTTATGCCATTACCAAGGACCCGAAGATAGATGCCCTGATGGATAAATTCATTGAGCAGGTAGCACTCGCCCAGCGTAACGCTGGTTATATCCATACGCCCGTCGTTATCTCGGAGCGTAATGCAGGCATCGACTCCCATGCCAATACGGAGAATGCAGCAGGTATTGAGATTGGAAAAGACCAGAAGCACGCCTTTGCGTCTCGTCTGAACTTCGAGACCTACAACCTTGGGCACCTGATGACTGCAGGTATCATCCACAAGCGTGCAACGGGCAAGACCACCCTTTTCGAGTGTGGCAAGAAGGCTGCCAACTTCCTCTACAACTTTCTCACCAATGATGCTGCAGAGCTTTCGCGCAATGCTATCTGCCCCAGCCACTATATGGGGGCTGCAGAGATGTATCGCGAGACGGGCGACGAGAAATACCTCACGCTGGCCAAGGGACTCATTGCCATTCGCGACAGCGTGACCAATGGCGAGGACCACAACCAAGACCGTCATAAGTTCCGCGACCAGTACGAGGCCATGGGCCATGCTGTTCGCGCCAACTACCTCTATGCCGGCGTTGCCGACCTCTATGCCGAAACGGGCGAAGCTCAATTGATGAAGAACCTCTCAGCCATCTGGGATGACATCATCCAACATAAGATATACATCATGGGAGGCTGCGGTGCCCTCTACGACGGAGTATCACCTGACGGTACTACCTACAATCAGCCCTCCATCCAGCAGATTCATCAGGCCTACGGACGCCAGTTTCAGTTGCCTCAAGAGGCTGCCCATAATGAGATATGTGCACAGATTGGTATGATGCTTTTCTCATGGCGTATGTTCCAGACAACAGGTGACGGCAAGTATATCGACAATATAGAAAATGAACTATATAACGGCATACTCTCAGGTATCTCCCTCGACGGCAAGGACTTCTTCTATACGGAAGCGCTGCGTCGCACAAAGGAGTTCCCTTATGTGATGCGATGGCCCAAGCATCGTCAGCATTACATTACCTGCTTCTGCTGTCCGCCAAATACCTTGCGCACACTCTGTCAGGCACAGGAATATGCTTATGCTGTCAACGGAAACACGCTATATGTCAACCTCTACGGACAAAACGCGTTGAAGACCAAGGACCTAGAGGTGGAACAAATCACCAACTACCCGTGGGATGGTAAGATCACGCTGACCATCAAGAAAGCTAAGAACCTAGAGAACGTCAAGTTACACAAGCCAGACTGGGCAGCAGAATATTCAGTAAAGGTGAATGGTGAAAGAGCAGACCTTGACATTACCCGCAAATGGAAGAAGGGGGATGTCATCGAGGTTAACTTTGGCATGCGTTCCAGACTGATAGAGGCGAATCCGCTGGTTGAGGAAGCTAAGAACCAAATTGCCGTCATGCGCGGACCTATCGTCTATTGCCTGGAAGGTCAGGATATCGAGAGCGGCTACCGCATCAATGATATAGCCATTCCTGCTGACATACAGTTTACGGAACAAAAGATGACTCTCAGTGGTCATGAGATGACGGTACTGGAAGGTGAGGCTGTTCTCGTGAATAACGAGAAATGGGACAACCAGACACTCTATCGAGAGGTCCATCCCACTGCCAAGAAGAAAGTAAAGATACGACTCATTCCCTACTACGCCTGGGACAACCGTGGTATTCAAGACATGTCTCTCTGGTTGCCATTAGCACGATAACATCATGAAAATAATCACCATCATCCTATTAGGTCTATTAATGAGGGGCGCATCAGCACATGCGTCCCTATCGGACTTTTATATAACACCAGACTCTTCTCTGGCGGAGACCATACAGAAGGCCCGTGAGGCGAAGAGGTTAGGACAGGCAAACGCTGTGACAATCCACCTGAGTGCAGGTACCTATTACCTCTATGAACCGCTACGGCTACGCCCAGAGGACAGTGGACTGACAATTCAGGGGGAAAATGCCGTCATCAGCGGCGGCATGGAGATTAAGAACTGGAAAAAAGAGGGAAAGTTCATGGTGGCAGACGTTCCAGACTTCAATGGTCGTCCTATCGACTTCCGTCAGTTATGGGTCAATGGAAAGAAAGCAATAAGAGCCCGTGATGTGAATGACTTTGAACAGATGCACCGCATCATGACCTACGACAAGAAAAAACAAGTATTGTGGGTACCCAAGAAGGCGGTTTTCAATATTTTGAAGGCTCCATATGCTGAAATGGTCCTCCATGAGATGTGGTGTACCTCCAACTTGCGCATCAAAAGCATCACCATACAGGGTGATTCTGCTGCCGTCCGTTTCCACAACCCAGAGGCGAATATACAGTTCAAACACCCCTGGCCTTCCCCCATGACTCCCAATACTGGGCATCCGTCCCCGTTCTATCTGACAAATGCCAAGGAACTACTTGACGAACCAGGGGAATGGTACCATGATATTCGTGAGCATAAGCTCTACTATAAGCCTCGCGACGGTGAGACTATCCGCGAGGCCGTCGTACCAGTACAGGAAACCTTGGTGGAGTTTATCGGCAATGCACAACACCCCGTACGTAACATCACCATTAAGGGAATTACCTTCAGTCATACCACCTGGATGCGGCCATCTGAGAAAGGACATGTGCCCTTGCAGGCTGGTATGTATCTGACAGAAGCCTATAAACTGCGTCCGCAGATAGACCGCCCCAACAACCACAAACTCGACAACCAAGGATGGCTCGGACGTGCTGATGCTGCTGTGGAACTGCGCTATACCGAGGACATTAACTTCGAGGGTTGCCGTTTCGAACACCTCGGAGGATCCGGTCTGGACTACGTCATTGCCTGTCGTCGTGGTACAATAACCAACTGCGTCTTTACCGACATCGCTATGAATGGCTACGTCTGCGGTTCTTTCTCTCCAGAGGGACTGGAAACCCATCTGCCCTACCAACCTACAGACTTCCGGGAGGTATGTACTGGTCAGATCATCGAACAATCTGAATTCTATGATGTTACCAACGAGGATTGGGGATGTGTAGCAATAGCTGTTGGTTATGTCAATGGCATAACCATTGACCACAATACAATCCACGACGTTTCATACACTGGCATCAGTCTCGGTTGGGGATGGAACCGCGACCTTGTCTGCATGAAGGACAACAAGGTACATGCGAACCTGATCTATAATTACGCGCAGCACATGTACGACTGTGCCGGCATCTATACCCTCGGTAACCAGCCTGGTACTGTCATCTCAGAGAATGTAGTGCGCGACATTGCCAAACCGAGTTATGTACACGACCCGAATCATTGGTTCTATCTCTATACAGACGAAGGGTCTTCCAACATTACCATCCGTGACAACTGGACCCCTGAGGAGAAATATCTCCAGAATGCCAATGGACCTGGCAATGTCTGGGAGAATAACGGACCGCAAGTAAACGAACATATCAAGAACAATGCAGGAAAGAAATAAAGCCACATGGATATGGTACCCTGGCGATTTTGAGATATGGCTAGGGAACATCTTCAACAACCGCCGTACGGAGCGCGGGGCGATGTTTCCTCCGTTCTGGAAACAAGACTCACACTATGTGACGGTAGAGTTCTCTCACGAGTTCGACCTCGAACACGAAGAGACGATTACCATTGCCTGTGAGGGACAGTTCAACCTCGCCCTCGACGGTAAACTACAGTTTGGACAACCCAAGACGTTTGTGGTACCTGCTGGCAAGCACAAACTGAATCTAAAGATATGGAATCAAGCAACTCCCCCTGCCCTCTTCATCGAAGGCGAAACCATCCATACAGATTCTACCTGGCTTGCCACCTATGAGGACAAAATATGGATTGACGAGAATGGAATTGCCCACGGTGCTGGCATCTACGTACCTGCCGCCTCCTGGAATTTCGATAGCATTGAAACGCCCCCCTCGCAATACCGTCTGGAGCGTAGCGAACAGCGTCCTGTAAATTGCTATGCCATAGCGACGAACGCCACCCTCTATGACTTTGGAAAAGAAACATTCGGTTACCTAAAAATCAAGAACCTGCAGGGCACCCTGCATATCTACTATGGTGAAAGCCGCGAGGAAGCCCTCGACAAGGACCATTGCGAAACCCTCGACGTACTCTCTTGTCCGCTATGTAGCGATATTATCGCGACCTCCAAAGCCTTCCGTTTCGTCTATATCGAAACAGAAGAAGGCACCACCTTCGACAAAGTCTTGATGGACTACGAATACGCTTCCTTCGACAAGGGGAAAAGTGGTTTCTTCCGTTGCTCCGACGAGCTGCTGAACAACATTTGGGATACTGCTGCCTATACCATGGACCTCACCACACGTGAGTTCTTCATGGACGGTATCAAGCGTGACCGCTGGACATGGAGTGGCGATGCCATCCAGTCATACCTGATGAACTACTACCTCCGCTTCGACACGGAATGCGTCAAGCGTACCATCCGCCAGTTACGTGGCAAGGACCCTGTGACGGCTCATATCAATACCATCATGGACTATACCTTCTATTGGTTTAAGTCTATCCACGACTATTACCTGTATACTGCCGACCTAGACTTTGTCCGTGAGATGTGGCCCCGTATGGTGACACTTATGGACTATGTAGAAGGTCGACTGAACAAGGATGGCATGGCAGAGGGACAACCCGACGACTGGATTTTTGTGGACTGGGTAGACTTCCCCATGCACAAACGTGGGATATTATGTTTCGAACAAATCCTGCTCATGAAGGCGATGGAGACAATGGCACTATGTGCCAAGCTATTGGGTATCAACAAGAGCGACTACCGCGTAAAGGCCGAGGAACTTCGCAACAAGATCAAGCAGACCTTCTGGAGTTATGAACGTAAAGCATATTATCACGCTATCGAAGAGGGGCAGATGAATCAACAAATCACCAAGTTCCCCAATATGTTTGCCATCCTTTATGGCTTAGCCTATGAAGAAGAACGTCGCGAAATCATGCAAAGCGTAATGCTCAATCCTGCCATCGACCCCATCACTACACCTTACATGCGTTTCTACGAGCTGGAAACACTCTGCAGAGACGGTTTGCAGACGCAAGTGCTACAGGAGATACGCAACTACTGGGGTGGTATGCTTCGTGAGGGTGCTACATCGTTCTGGGAGAAATACAATCCCGAAGAGACTGGGACACAACATCTCGCCATGTATGGACGGCCTTACGGAAAGAGTCTCTGTCATGCCTGGGGAGCCAGTCCTATCTACCTAATCGGCAAGTATTACCTAGGAGTGCAGCCTACCAAACCCGGCTATGAGGAGTATTTCGTCAAGCCTGTCTTAGGAGACTTGCAGTGGATGGAAGGCGATGTTCCGACTCCTTTTGGTAAGATACATGTGACCATGAACCAACATGAGATTACCATCTATAGTGACGGTGGACATGGAACCCTGATAATGGGAGAAAAAGAAATAGAGATTCCTGCAAAACAAGAAATAAGAATAGATCTATGATCAAGAAACTGATATTCGCACTGTGTTTGTTGAATACACCATTTACCTATGCAAAGGTAAAAGTCAAGAGCGTGAGTCCGCAGACCAACTATGCCGCCAGTCGGTTGACTGGTAAGGAAGGTAAGTTCAACGTGTCTATTGAAGTGGCTGACAACGGTGAGGCAGAAGGGTTCACCCTTCTCAGAAAATACAAGCATGTCCGTATTATCGGCAACGATGGCGCTGGTGCAATCTATGGTGTCAACAAATTATTAGAACTATTGCAGGAAGACCCCACACTCAGCAACCTGACCACACAGCGTGAGGTGCCACAGATGAAACTGCGAGGTGCGTGTGTAGGACTGCAGAAGACGGTCTATCTGCCTGGTCATCGCGTCTACGAATATCCCTATACCCCTGAGAACTTCCCTTGGTTCTATGACAAGACTTTGTGGATCAAGTATCTGGATTTACTCGCGGAGAACAATATGAATACGGTCTATCTCTGGAACGGTCATCCCTTCGCCTCGTTAGTAAAACTCAAGGACTACCCCTTTGCGCCAGAGGTGGATGACGAGACGATGCAGAAGAATCAGGAGATGTTCGGATTTCTCGTTGACGAGGCAGATCGCCGTGGTATTCGTGTCATCCAGATGTTCTATAACATCATCCTCAGCAAACCCTTTGCTGACCACTACGGATTGAAGACCCAGGATCGTAATCGTCCTATCACCCCATTGATTGCCGACTACACCCGTAAGTCGATAGCCGCCTTCATCGAGAAATACCCGAAGGTAGGCTTCCTGGTCTGTCTCGGCGAGGCAATGTCGGGTATCGACAATGATATCAAATGGATGACAGAAACGGTGGTTCCTGGTATCAAGGACGGTCTGAAAGCATCAGGACGTACGGATACACCACCAATCATCCTTCGCAATCACGACACGGATGGTCCTGCTGTGCTAAAAGCCTCCCTTCCACTCTACCCGAATATCTATACGATGAACAAATACACAGGGGAGTCGTTGACGACCTATGAGCCAGGTGGTCCATGGGGTGAGACACATCGTCAATTGGCTGCGGCAGCTCCTATCCATATCGATAATGTGCATATCCTTGCCAACCTGGAACCCTGGCGGTGGTCGTCACCTGCATTCACACAGAAAGCAGTACAAGCGATGCATCGTGTGCATCATTCGAAGGGACTGCATCTCTATCCACAGGCTTCCTACTGGGACTGGCCATATACGGCGGATAAGCTACCCAACGGAGAACGGTTGTTACAGATTGACCGCGACTGGATGTGGTATCGGGTATGGGGACGCTATGCCTGGAACTGTGAGCGAGGACAAGACCAGACCTACTGGAAACGACAAGTGGCTGACTACTACGGAATTGACACCATCTCTGCAGGACGGCTGTTGAAGGCTTACGACGAGGCAGGCGAAATCGCACCCAAGCTACTGCGCCGCTTTGGCATCACAGAGGGTAACCGCCAGACCTTGTTGCTTGGTATGACGATGGGCGAACTGGTGAATCCCTACAAATATACCATATACCCTGGCTTTTATGAAAGTTGCGGACCACAAGGTGAGAAACTCATCGAGTATGTCGAGAAGGAATGGAAGGGGGGAGAACATGTCGGAGAACTTCCTCTGGATATCGTCGACCAGTGCTTAGAGCACGGTATACAGGCTGAACACGCTGTCAACATGATTACAGCCAAGCCGACCCGTCATGCCGACGAGTTCGAACGTGTGAGGAAAGACATGATCTTCTACCGGATGTTCGCAGCGTCTTTCCGTTGGAAGGTGATGGCAGCACAACAGGTACTGAATTACAAATGGGCACAGGACATCAAATATCTGGAAAAAGCTGTAGAGTATCTGGAACAAAGTCAGAATTGGTGGAACATGCTGAGTATGTCCACGCAAGACACCTACCTCTATGCCAACTCCATGCAGACAGCTCAACGCCGCATTCCTGTAGGTGGTGACAACGGAAAGATGAAGACATGGAGCGAACTGGCTAAAGTCTATCAGGAAGAACTTGATACTTTCAAAGAGAATATCGAAAAACTAAAGCATCCTGTTGCACAGACGGATATTCTTATCAATCCTCTGAAACCTGCAGATGTGAAATATAGCGGTACTACCGTTACATTGAAGAAAGGTGCCATTCTTTTCGAAAACCGAACAGATACACCCATCGACAGTCTGGCGCCAGAGTTGGTTGGTCTGCAGGCCTTGGTATTGAATCGCGACAGCACACGTATTGTGGGCACTACAATCGAGTTTGTATGCGAAAAACCAGTTAAAGTACTCGTTGGTCTCTTCAAGGATGACGACCCCAAGTGGGCCAAAGCTCCTAAGTTGGAGATTGACGCCACGGGTAATGAATACGGACAGGCAGAACCTATCCTTGCCAATGCCATTAGTATCGTACAGATGCCAAAGGTGAATATCCATACCTACAATCTCCCTGCTGGACATCACACACTTCGTCTCCCTAAAGGTATATTGATGGTGGCAGGTTTCACTCATGATGATATCAAGCCGCGTGACTGCGGTCTAAACGGGCCCTCCGGTGAAGTCGATTGGCTATTTCAAAAGTAAATACGTATGAAGAAGATTGTCTTTTACCTGCTCACCTTTCTGCCTTTAACGGTAGGTGCTCAGTCCATTACTCAAGAGGAAATAAGCCGCATCTACCAAGAGGTACGCACGCCGTATAAATATGGTATGGTGGTGGCGTCTGCCGACAACTATCATAAGATTGACTGTCCCACCATCTTCCGTGTTGGCGACAAATGGCTGATGACCTATGTGGTTTATAATGGAAAAGACGGAATGGACGGACGAGGATATGAAACTTGGCTGGCATCTTCTGACGACCTATTACATTGGAATACCAAAGGACGAATTCTTTCTTATAAAGAGAACGGATGGGACATGAACCAGCGTGGAGGATTCCCTGCACTCATTGACTGGACATGGGCTGGGAGCTATGGTATTTCCAAATACAAGAAGAACTATTGGTTGACCTACATCGGTGGACATGGCACTGGCTATGAAGCTGTTCGTGAACCACTGAACATTGGCATAGCCTGGACGGATGGCGACATCACTCAAGCGCATGAATGGCAATCTGGCGACAAGCCCTTGCTCAGCATCAACGATAAAGACGTGCAATGGTGGGAGAAGCTGGTACAGTATAAGAGTACCATCTATGACGACCCACAGAAAACATTGGGCAAACGTTTCGTGATGTTCTATAACGCTGGAGGTATTAATCCTGAGAACAATTTGAAGGCTGAACGCATAGGTATCGCCCTCTCCAACGACCTGAAAAAGTGGAAGCGCTACGAAGGCAATCCCGTTTTTGCCAACGAGGTAGGTGGCATCATTACGGGCGATGCACAGATTGCCAAGATGGACGACCTCTACGTCATGTTCTACTTCAAGGCCTACGACCCCAGTCGTAAGTATAACGCCTTCAACACCTTTGCTGTCTCTCGCGACCTCATCCATTGGCAGACGTGGGATGGCGAAGACCTCATCATTCCTTCTAAGCCTTATGATGAGATGTTCGCCCATAAATCATATGTCGTCAAGCACGATGGTGTGGTTTATCATTTCTATTGTGCTGTCAACAACGACCAGCAGCGTGGTATTGCTGTCGCCACCAGTGTTCCCATGGGACGCAGCAACGTCACCTTCCCCAAGCCTGAGCGTAAGGGTCGTCGCACCCTCACATCGCTCAACGAAGATTGGAAGGCTTGGCTTACAGAGGCTCCCGATTCCGTCGTGAGCACCAACCTCCCCCATAATTTCGACGATTACTATGGCTATCGCCAACTTCGTCATGGTAACCTGCATGGCAAAGCCACCTATGAAAAGACCTTTACCACTGAAAAGCAAGAGGGCAAACGCTATTTCCTGCAATTTGAAGGCATTGGCACTTATGCCACTGTTACCCTCAACGTTCATCAATATCCAGAAGAACTCGTAGGACGCACCGTTTGGACGCTCGACATCACAGATGCGCTCCATCATGGTGAAAACAAACTCAAGATAGACGTCAATCATCCTGCCATGCAAACGGCTTCGCCCTGGGTTTGTGGTGGATGTAGCAGCGAATGGGGCTTCTCGGAAGGCTCACAACCCTTGGGAATCTTCCGTCCTGTCACCTTGGTAGAGACAGACAACGTCCGCATCGAACCCTTTGGTGTTCACATCTGGAACAATGCAGCCTGCGACTCTGTTTTTATGGAAACAGAGGTCAAGAACTACACCCAGCAAGAACAAACCATCGAACTCATCAACAAGTTCACGCTGGCCTCTGGCAAACAGGTATTCCGCTATGCAGAAACATTGTCACTACATGCTGGCGAAACAAGGACTATCCGTCATGCAGAACGTATAGAGAATGTCCATCGTTGGAGCCTTGAAGATCCTTATCTTTATAACCTTACGACGATGATTAAGCGCGAGGGCAAAACCACCGATGAAGTACGCACCCCATTTGGCATTCGCAGCATCTCGTGGCCCGTCCTTCGCAACCGTTCTGTAAGTTCTACCTTGGCAAAAGACAACCGCTTCTATCTCAACGGACAACCCGTCTTCATCAATGGCACTTGCGAATACGAACATATCCTTGGCAATAGCCACGCTTTTACCCCAGAACAGATTCGTTCTCGTGTAAAGCAAATCCGCAATGCTGGCTTCAATGCTTTCCGTGAGGCTCATCAGCCCCACAACCTGCTCTATCAGCAACTTTTCGATGAACAAGGCATGCTCTTCTGGAGTCAGTATTCTGCCCATATCTGGTATGACACACCCCAATTCCGCGAAACCTTCAAGCGTCTGCTGGTACGTTGGATTAAGGAGCGTCGCAATTCTCCCAGCGTCATCCTTTGGGGATTGCAAAACGAAAGCATCTTGCCACGCGAGTTTGCTGAGGAATGCTCAGCTATCATTCGCAGTCTTGACCCCACCTGCCAAGACCAGCGTGCCATCACAACCTGCAATGGTGGCGAAGGCACTGACTGGAATGTCATCCAGAACTGGAGTGGCACCTATGGTGGCTCCGCAGAAAACTATGACAATGAATTGAAGCGTCCAGAACAACTGCTTAATGGCGAGTATGGCGCTTGGCGCACCATCGACCTGCATGGTGCAGCAAAATATAGTGAGGAATCGTTTACCAAGCTGTTGGAAACGAAAGCCCGCTTGGCTGAAAGTGCCAAAGATAGTGTCTGTGGACATTTCCAGTGGCTCTTTATCTCCCACGACAATCCAGGTCGCACCCAACCCGATGGAGCCCTGCGTCGCATCGACAAGATAGGTCCCATCAACTACAAAGGACTTGCTACCATCTGGGAAGAGCCTACCCCAGGCTATTATATGTATCGCAACCGCTATTATCCTGTAAGCCAAGGTATTGCCTCGTCCCTTCCCACTGCTGCGGATAGGAATCACGACCTTGTAAAGGGCGCTGAGGGCTATCATTACCTCTATCGCATTAATTGTGGTGGTGATGCCTTTGTCGATGAGTTTGGCCAGCAATGGATAGCTGACGACACACTCTTCAGCCACTCATGGGGACAGGACTATGGCATGCACCCCTATCAGGCTTCACAGCGACATATCTCAGACGGCATAAGAGGTACCAATAGCGATGAGCTGTTCCAATACTTCCGTTTTGGTCGTCATCGTCTATGGTGGGACCTGCCTGTACCTGACGGTGAGTACCGCGTCGAGCTCTATTTCGTAGAGCCTTGGCACGGAAAAGGTGGAGGCGAAAAAGACGACTACGAAGGTCTTCGCATCTTTGATGTAGCCATCAATGGCGAGACTGTCATCAACGATCTCGACCCCTGGGCAGAGGCAGGATATCTGGGCTCCATGAAACGTGTAGTAACAGCCAAGGCTAAGAATGGGCGCTTGCACATCTCCTTCCCAGAGGTCAACGCTGGTCAAGCCGTCATCTGCGGCATTGCGGTAGCGAGCAATGAGCAAGGCATTTTTCTCACCAATCACCCCTCACCTCTCACCTCTTCTTATTGGCACAGTTTTGATACCGACACCATTGCCAAGCTGTCTAACGAAGAACTTCCCTTCGATGCAGACCCGCGTCCAGCTATCGTTTACGAGCCACAGAAAGTCAAAAAGGGTCAGCCAACTATCTTTATCATCACTCCCGGCCTTGGACAGGAATATGCCCTTCGTTTCCGCTACAAGAACACAACGGGCAATGCTATCAAAACCCGTATGACCATCACTGACTCTAAACATACAGTACTTGTGGACCGTGAAGTGTCATTTCCACCAACACCTCCAAAGTTCAAGATGCTCTCCACGACCACTGGCACCCAGATCAATGCCGGCACATATACGTTGAAGATTGAAACCAATGATATAGAATTCAAGAACCTTGAAATACAATAATCACAATGGAAAAAGGAATCATTCAGAAACAATACGACAAACCCGTGAAGCGTTTCGTCCAGACCATGGAACTACGCGACGACCCTGAACTGATAGCGCTCTATCGCAAAGCCCATAGCGAGGAGGAATGCTGGAAGGAGATTGTTGAGGGCATTCGTGCAGTAGGTATTCTTGAGATGGAACTGTATATCCTCGGCACACGACTTGTGATGATTGTTGATACCCCTACGGACTTCAACTGGGACGAGGCCATGTCCCGTCTTGCCACGCTTCCAAGACAGGCAGAATGGGAACAGTATGTAGCCCGTTTCCAAAAGTGTGCAGAGGAACAGCGGAGTGATGAGAAATGGCAGATGATGGAGCGTATGTTCCACTTATACTAATCATGAAAAGATATGCGTAATCAGATAGGTTTATTTCTTCTGTGCCTTGCAGCCCTCCCACTCTATGCCCAGCACCACGACTGGGAGGACAACCACGTGCTGCAAATCAATCGGGAACCGGCCCGGGCGTATTTCATTCCCTTCGGTGAGAAAACTGGTGATCGTCAGTTATCCCTCAACGGCACATGGGCATTCCGCTGGACGAAGACACCTGAAGAACGAGTGAAGGACTTTTATCGCAGCGACTATGATGTGTCCAACTGGAAGACGCTAAGTGTCCCTGCCAACTGGGAGGTAAACGGCTATGGAACCCCCATCTATATCTCCGCAGGTTATCCGTTTAAGATCGATCCACCATATGTCATGAAGGAGCCGAAGAAGGAATGGACAACTTATGAGGAGCGGAATCCTACGGGACAGTATAAGCGAACCTTCACCTTACCTGAGGGATGGCAAGAAGGACAAACGTTCTTACGTTTTGAAGGAGTGATGAGTGCCTTTTATGTATGGATTAACGGAGAGAAGGTCGGATATAGCCAAGGTTCCATGGAGCCTTCTGAGTTCAACATCACCCCCTATATCAAGAAAGGAATAAACCAGATTGCCATCGAGGTGTATAAATATAGTGACGGCTCCTATCTCGAAGACCAGGACTTCTGGCGCTTTGGTGGTATTCATCGCGATGTCTTGCTATATCACACGCCAGACATCCGCTTAAGAGATGTTGCAGTGCGTGCCTCAATGGACGGTGTATTACAGATCAATCCTCAATTCTCCGTCTATGGCGGTGAGACGGGAGAAGACTACCTGCTCGTTGCCACCCTTACGGATGGCAATAGCATTGTGGGCAGCGATTCTGTCGCAACAGACGAAGTCCTTGATCTCGCCCACAAGGCCGCCCGTATGAATGAATGGTATCCACAACGTGGCTATCGTAAGTTCAACCGTATGGAGATGAAGGTCGACAACCCCCACCTGTGGAGTACAGAAAGTCCCTATCTCTATACCCTCTGTCTGCAATTACAAAAAGGAGACGGCACCGTCGTCGAACAAGTCAGCCAGAAGGTTGGTTTCCGCGTCATCCGTATCGAAGACGGACAGTTACTCATCAACGGACAACCCATCAAGATACGGGGTGTCAATCGTCATGAGCACGACCCATACAAAGCCCGTGTGATGACAGAGGAGTTGATGCTCAAGGACCTGAGGCTGATGAAGGCTGCTCATGTCAATGCCGTACGACTGTCACACTATCCCAACTGTCCCCGCTGGTATGAGCTCTGCGACTCTATGGGGATGTATGTGATGGACGAGGCAGACTGTGAGACACATGGTCTGCGTGGTACGCTGGCGTCGACACCTGACTGGGGAGACGCCTTCCTCGACAGAGCCATCCGTATGGCAGAACGTGACAAGAATCATCCATGTATCATCTTCTGGAGTCTTGGTAACGAGAGTGGTTACGGTCCTAACCAAGCCGCTATGTCAGCATGGCTCCATGAGTTCGACCCCACCCGTCCCGTCCACTACGAAGGTGCACAAGGAGACCCCGACCCCTCAACAGTTGATGTCATCTCCCGTTTCTATCCCCGTGTGATGCAGGAATACCTGAACCCCGGTATCCCTGAGGGCAGCGACAAGGAACGTGCGGAGAACGCACGTTGGGAGCGTCTGTTGGAGATAGCCCAACGGGAGGGAGACCATTGTACATGGATAGGCTCTGACGGTGGACCACGTCCTGTACTGACCAGTGAGTATGCCCATTGTATGGGTAACGCCTTAGGTAACTTCAAGGAATACTGGGACGAGATCAACTCCAACAAACGGATGCTTGGTGGTTTTATCTGGGACTGGGTAGACCAAGGTATTATTAAAGACGGAAAGGTTCTATATGGTGGAGACTTTGGTGACAAACCAAACCTACATGCTTTCTGTATGAATGGCGTCGTGATGAGTGACCGTACCCTGACTCCCAAATATTATGAGGTACAAGCTGTTTATGGCAATGGTGCAGAGGTAAAGGTAAACACTCAGAAACCTAAGTCCTTGAAAGCAAAGTCTCTGACATCGACCCTCAATCGGTATATCTCAACCATCAAGCCACAAATATTCCGTGCTCCCACTGATAATGACAAAAGTTTCGGCAATTGGTTGGCGAAAGACTGGAAACGTTGTGGACTCGACACGCTCCGTATTCCAATGAGCATGGAGCAACAAGGTAACGAATGGATCTTCACCTTTACGATTCCAGACAGTTTGCCACCACTTCCCCGACTGGGTATTGTCATCGAATTGCCTCGTGATTACGAGCAACTGACATGGTACGGACGAGGACCATGGGACAACTATCCTGACCGAAAACAATCTTGTCCTATCGGATTGTGGAAGTCAACAGTCAGTGAACAATATGTCCATTACCCGCGTCCACAAGACTCAGGAAACCATGAGGAGTGTACCCTTGTGGAGTTGAAGACGAAAAAAGGAAAAGGAATACGAATTGAGGCAGTAGACAAACCATTCTCATTCTCCGCGCTCCCCTATTCCGCTCCCTATCTTGCTAGCAAGACACATGACTATGAGTTGCAAGATCAGGGAAAAGTCTATCTGTCTATAGACTGTGCGGTAATGGGGTTAGGAAACAGCAGTTGTGGACCAGGAGTACTCAAGAAGTACACCGTGCCCACAACACCTCAAACTTTACGGATTCGTATATTACCTATCGAATAATCCTTATTACTTCCTGCCAGTTTGATAAAGCCAAGTGGCAAGGAAACCCACCAGGAAGATGACCGTGGTACCCAGCACGATGGCGAGATAGGGATGCAGGTGCGGACCAGGCAATGACCACATCGAGGCAAGTGATATCCAGGCGATGACCAGAATACCTGCCACACAGCCGAGGAAAGCTCCGAAACGATTGATCTTCTGAGGGATGCAACCTAACAGGAAAAGTCCTAACATGCCGCCTGAGAAAATACTGGACAACGTCCACCACGCATCAATGATGCTCTCAACAGAGAGCATTGCAATGGCGACGACGGCACCTAACAGTCCTACACCAAAACTACTCAACCTGACGATGGCAAGTTCCAGTTTCTGGTGTTTGTGATGATCTCTCGGGTCATGGTGACGAAGACGGTCAGCCACATTACGAGCTTTCAGGAAGAAAGGACGAACATAGTCGGTCAGGATGATGGTGGCAGCCGATGTGACACTGGTAGATACTGTACTCATTCCGGCAGCAAAGATAGAGGCTATCAAGAGACCGCGCAGACCTACGGGCAAGCCGTTGACAATGAAATAAGGAAACACATAGTCGGGTTTACTGGCTATCTCCTCCGGCAAAGTAGCGACACCTGCTGTATAATAGGAATACAATGCGGAACCTATCAGGAAGAACAAGGCTGATACGGGAATAAAAAGATAGCCTCCGAAGAGTGCAGAGAACTTAGCATCCTTATCAGTCTTTGCTGCATGATAGCGTTGTACGTAGTTCTGGTCGATGCCATAGTTCTGCAGATTGATGAAGATACCATAAATGAGACATACCCAAAATGTGGAAGTCGTCAAGTCTGACGTAAAGGCTCCCAACGAGAATTTATTCCCCTCCGGTGAGTTGATGGCGAGTTCGAAAGTCTGCATCGGTCCTTCTGGCATAGAGAACATCAGGATGCCAAGGCACAACACAGCACCTCCTATCAGGATAAGGCCCTGAATGGCATCCGCCCAGATGACCGCCTTCAGTCCCCCCAACATCGAATAAATAATGATAGCGATAGATGTGGTGATAATCACTACATGCAAGTTCCAGCCCATGAGAATGTACATGGGGACAGCCAACAGGTAGAGGATACTACCCATACGAGCTATCTGGGTGAGCAGATAACATGCCGAGGCATAGAGACGTGCCCATGCTCCGAACTTTTCTTCAAGGAAGGTATAAGCAGATACCGAACCACTATGGCGATAAAATGGCACAAAGTACTTGGCTGCAAAATAACTGGCAATCGGGATGGACAAGGAGAAGACAAAGGCATTCCAGTTGGAGGCGAATGCCTTACCCGGATAACCTATATAACTGATACTCGAGACATAGGTGGCAAAGATCGACATACCCACGACCCACCCCGGGATGGAATGTCCTGCGGAGGTAAACTCATCGGCAGAGCTTCCCTTCTTGAAGAAAGAACAGCCGAAGACAACCACACCCAGTGTGAAGACGATAAAGATGACAAAATCTATCAGATGCATAGCTTTCCGTCTTTGATTGGTAAGGCGGCCAATGCCTGACGGATCTTCTCGCGCTCAGGCTCCTCAAACTTATAAAATGGTGAAGCGACAAAGTCATCCTTGATGATGCCCAACAGAGATAGTGCACATTTCAGTCCCTTTAGGTAACTGGAGCCGTGTTTTCCAACCGTATAGATAGAGGTGGATATTTGCATGATATACTGCTGCAACTCTATGACTCTCTTGATGTCACGACGGACGGCGGCATCATACATAGCCACATAGAGTTCCGGGAACATGTTGGCACCACCATTGATACCACCATGACCACCCAACAATACACATTCTCCTGTAATCTCCTCAGGGCCAACCAACATAGCAAAGTCGGGACGTTCCTTCATCTTATACATCACAGACTGGAAATAGACTGCATTGGCGGAAGAGTCCTTGAAACCGATGACCTGCGGATTTTGGGCGATACGACGAACGGTATCGGGAGCAAAACTAACCTTCACATGACTCGGCATATTATACAGGAAGACGGGTAAGGGCAACTGGGGAACCAACTCCTCATAGAACTGTGCGAGTTCTGGTTGTCCTGTGGCAAAATAATAGGGAGGTGCGGAAACCACGCCATCAGCGCCACAGTCGGCAGCAACACCTGCCAGACGGATGCTCTCCACCATACTGGTATCTGTCACACATACTAACAAGGGCAAACGACCGTTGTTGATTCGTGCCGACTCACGAATCATCTGTTGGCGTACACCATAACTGAGGCTCTGTTCCTCACCTGTCGTACCGAGGATGAACAGTCCATGAACCCCACCTGCTATCAGGTGCTCTATCAGTTTCTCAAGACTTTCCACATCCAGTGTCTCATTATCCTTCAGTGGAGTTACTAAGGGCGGAATAATTCCGCAAAGAGGTTTGTTCTTAATCATATACTTTTGGTTTTGTCTTTCTATTATGACGAAGAATATGGTCTTTTGTAATGATTATCGGGTACAAAAGCCATCTTAGAGAGTCATTATTTAAAATAATGATTCTTATGAAAAGACATATATTATCAATACTCATACTGACTGCCTGTCAGATGGGTATTATGGCACAGTCGGATGATGTAAACACACGACTACAGTATTTGAGTGGAACAGGATGTGACGATGCCGTACAGTGGGACTTCAAATGCTCTGACGGACGGAAAGCTGGAGAATGGACGAAGATAGCCGTCCCCTCCTGCTGGGAATTACAAGGTTTCGGTACCTACCAATACGGGATGCGCTTTTACGGAAAGGCAACACCTGAGGGTATTGCCGACGAAAAAGGATACTACAAGACGGAGTTCTCCCTGCCTCAGGAATGGGCTGGACGACAGATACAACTGGTATTCGAGGCTGCTTTCACAGAAATCCGTGTACAGATTAATGGTCGCAAGGCTGGTAATGGTACTTATCAAGGAGGCTTTACCCGTCATACAATAGATGTGTCTGATCGTGTATTCTTTGGAAAGAAGAAAAACCGCTTGGAGGTGGAGGTGTTAAAGGAAAGCACCAACCCGCAGGTCAACCTTGCTGAGCGGCGTGCCGACTATTGGAACTTCGGTGGTATCTGGCGTCCTGTCTTCGTCATTTCGAAACCAGCCCAGAACATTCAGCGTGTGGCAATTAATGCCAAGGCTAACGGCCACTTTATGGCGGATGTCTTTCTGAATAGAGCCCTGCCGCAAGGTTCAGTGTGCGTCGATATCATCGACGCCAGTGGAAAGAAGGCCGCTACCAGCCCTGCCTTTACCACTGCCAGTGATGTTGCCAAGGTTGACTTCAGCGTCAAGAATCCCAAATTATGGAATGCTGAACAGCCAAACCTCTATACTGCTGTCTTCACCCTCAAGGATGCACAGGGCAAGACCATCCATGTAGAGCGACAGAAGTTTGGTTTCCGCACGATTGAGTATCGCCACACTTATAACGGCGACAAAGAGGATGGTGTGTTTATCAATGGGCAGAAGGTTATCTTCAAGGGAGCCAACCGCCATTCTTTCCGACCTGAGACGGGACGCACACTCTCCAAAGCAAAGAATATCGAGGACGTGCTACTCATCAAAAGCATGAATATGAATGCTGTCCGACTGAGCCATTATCCTGCCGACCCTGAGTTTCTGGATGCCTGTGACTCGTTAGGTCTCTATGTAGAATGTGAACAGCCTGGCTGGCATTGGGCTCATGAGACGATAGTAGGTTCGCAAATCGTAGAGGAGATGGTGACCCGCGATGTCAACCACCCCAGCATCATTTTCTGGAGCAATGGTAATGAAGGAGGTTTCAACTATGAACTGGAGTCTGTCTTCACGAAGTTCGACCCCCAACAGCGTGTGGTGCTCTACCCTTGGGCTAACCGTAACGGTTTTGAAACCAAGCACTATCGTTCTTGGGGCGAGACGGCAGAATATATGCGGCAGAAGGAGATTTTCATGCCTACGGAGTTCCTGCATGGACTGTATGACGGAGGACACGGCGCAGGCCTGAAGGACTATTGGAAGCTGATGATGTCGAATCCCCGTTGTGCTGGTGGTTTTCTATGGGACTTGATGGACCAGGGTGTGGTTCGTACGGACATGAACAACATCGTGGACTGCATGGGCAACTTCGGCTCTGATGGTATCGTAGGCCCTCACATGGAAAAGGAAGGTTCGTTCTATACCATCCGCGAGGTGTGGAGCCCTGTGCAGGTGTTGTATTTTGACAGTGGCGCCTTCACCATTCAGAACTGCTACAACTTCACGAACCTGAAGGACTGTCAGTTCAGCTACAGACTGCTCAAGATGCCTGAATACGGAGAGACAAGCGTCAAGGTCATCAAGGAAGTGAAACTCCCCTCACCTGATGCTGCACCAGGTGAAAAAGCCCAACTGAAGATCGAAAGGACAGATGCTGACGTGATAGAGTTGAAAGCCATAGACCCCAATGGAAAGGAGATATTCACTTGGAGCAGCAAGCACTGGACAAAGGCAGACAACTTCAACAAACCCACACTGCGTAAGAATACGCAACAGTACTCGTACACAGAGGACGACAACCAGCTGTTGGTGAAGAATGGCCCGCGTCAATACACCTTCTCCAAGAAGACGGGTAGGTTGATGAGCGTTTCCGTAGGTAATAAAAAGCTTTCGTTCAGCAATGGTCCCCGCTTTGTAGCTGCCAAGCGTGCTGACCGTTCACAGGATGGTTTTTACAATCACGACGACAAAGAGGCCTTCCAGAAGAAGACGGAATATACGGAGTATCCTGACCAAGGAGCCTTCGACAGCTTTACATTCAGTGACAGTACGCTGGTGGCTAACTATCTGCACGGTTCTATCAATCAGGTTACTTGGCGCTTCCTCGCTGATGGCGGAGTATATATGAACGTCGACTATTACTTCAATGGCGTAGTCGACCTGATGGGTATCTGCTTCGACTATCCTGAGACGATGGTGAAAAGCAAGCAATGGGTAGGCAAGGGACCCTATCGCGTTTGGCAGAATCGTCAAGAAGGTCCACAGTATGGTCTGTGGCAGAACGACTACAACGACCCCATTCCTGGTGAGTCGTGGGACTATCCTGAGTTCAAGGGCTATTTCTCGAATGTCAACTGGATGAAGTTGAACACCAGCGAAGGCGCAATTGGCATCGAACTGATGACAGGAAAGGTGGGCATCTATACACCTCGTGATGGGCGCGACCACCTGCTTTACGATCTGCCAGAGACAGGCATTTCTATCCTCAAGACCATTCCTGCTGTTCGCAACAAGGTGAACACGACAGACTTGAATGGTCCCAGCGCTCAACCTTATTGGAGCAAGGGGAAAGGAAGCATCAGCGCCATTCTAAGATTTGAATGATATGAAACGACTGACTACACTCGCTCTTGTCCTGTGCCTCGCAATTTTGTCGCGAGGTAACGACACAACAAAGCCTTGGACCTTCTGGTACTGGATGTATGGTGCTGTCTCAGAATCAGGCATTAAGGCCGACCTGCAGGCAATGAAGGATGTGGGATTGGGTGGTTGTTATCTGATGCCTATTCGTGGGTCACAAGAGCGTCCTGAATATCAAGGAACAGCTGATGCGTTGAGTGAGAATTTCTGGCGAATGGTGGATTGTGCCTTAGAACAAGCTGATTCCCTAGGATTAGAAATGGGCATTCACGTCTGCGACGGTTTTGCACTCGCTGGCGGTCCTTGGATTTCGCCTGAGGAGTCGATGCAGAAGATTGTCTTCTGCGATACCGTCGTTACTGGAGGTAAGCACCATTTCCTAATGCAAAAGCCTCAACATTATGACAATTATTACGAGGACATTGCGGCTTATGCCATTCCTGTCACTGTTCCCTTGGACTCTCCCAAGGGCTCTCTATCCTATTCCCCTGAGATAACGATAAACGCCAAAGGGGTGTTATGTGCTGACGAACCTTGTTGGATTCAGTACGAATTCGACAAACCTACATTGGTGCGTAACGTCGAGATAGAACCCTCAGGCACCAATATCCAATGTCAGCGACTAACTGTAAAGATATCGCACGACGGGGTTATCTTTCAGACTGTCAAGCAGTTGACGCCTCCTCGTCAGGGTTGGCAAAACACAGATTTCAATACAACCTTCTCCATTCCCCCTTGTAAGGTGAAGTATGTGCGCTTGGAGTGGACACCAGAAGGGACAGAACCAGGTGCCGAGGATTTGGATGCTGCCAAGTGGAAACCCGTTTTGCGACTGAAGAACATCAAGTTTGGCAGTTGGCCACTCATCGACAACTGGGAAGGCAAGGCTGGTTACGTTTGGCGCATTGCTCCAGAAACACCAGATATTGACCTGCCTTACGAGGATTTCCTGCACCCCAGAGATATCAAACCATTCAAGATGCAAGGCGACTACGCTGATGTAGAATTGCCTGAAGGCACTTGGCGCATCCTGCGAATGGGCCACACCTCAACGGGACATACAAATGCTACTGCTGGTGGGGCGAAGGGGCTGGAGTGCGACAAGTTCTCACGTAAAGCTGTCAGCAAACAGGTAGACCGTTGGTTTGGACTCTTCATGAATCGCCCCAACCACAAGGGTGTTAAGTTTCTGCACGTCGATTCATGGGAGTGTGGCTCGCAAAACTGGAGTCGAAATTTTGCTCAGGAGTTTGAGCGCAGGCGAGGTTACGACATCCTCCCCCTCCTGCCCGTCTATGCTGGCGTTCCTATGATAGGGGCAGAGGAGACACTAAGAGACATTCGCAAGACCATCAATGAATTGGTGAACGAAGTGTTCTTCGTCACCGTTGCCCAAAAGGCCAAAGAATATGGTGTGCAGTTGTCATCAGAGAGCGTTGCTCCCACGATGGTTTCCGATGGAATGGAGCATTTTAAGTATGTTGACGTACCGATGGGCGAATTTTGGTTGAACTCACCCACTCATGATAAACCTACCGATATGCTCGACGCCATCAGTGGCGCCCACGTCTATGGCAAGAATATCGTGCAAGCTGAGGGTTTTACTGAGGTACGTGGCGTGTGGGACGAGACACCGGCAAGCATCAAGGCACTACTGGACAGAAACTTTGCCTTGGGCATGAATCGCCTCTTCTTCCACGTCAACACCCACAACCCTTGGCTCGACCGTAAACCAGGAATGACCCTCGATGGTATTGGCCTCTTCTTCCAGCGCGACCAGACCTGGTTCCCTGAGGCTAAGCCTTTCGTGGATTACATCACTCGCTGCCAGACACTACTGCAACAAGGCAAGCCAGTGGTGGATATTGCAGTATATACAGGCGACGAAATGCCCAGTCGTGCGTTGACTCCCGACCGCCTTGTACCTATGCTGCCAGGCTTGTTTGGTGCAGAGCGTGTGGCCTCTGAACGTAAACGCCTGGCTAACGTTGGCCAGCCGATGGAGGAATCACCTGTTGGCGTGCGACATTCCGTTGGAATCGTTGATTTAAAGGACTGGATTAACCCTTTACACGGCTATCAGTACGACTCGATGAACAAGGACGCCCTACTCAATCAACCCTTTAATTATAAGGTGTTGGTCGTCCCACAGTGGGTTCAGCTTTCTCCAGAAGCCAAGAAACGCATAGCTCAACTGCGTAGACAAGGGGTGCTCATCATCGACAAGCCCTACAAGGAAAGCGCTTTCGAAAAAGTTTCACCAGACGTCGTCCTACCTGAAGGCATTGCCTATACCCATCGTACAGGAGAAGGTGAAGATATTTATTTCCTCGCGAACCAAACGGACCAAAAGCAGACTTTCTCGCCCACTTTCCGTGAAAGCAAAGGAAAAGCGGTGGTTTACAATCCCCTAATGGATGAATCGTACAACTATCAAGGCACTATCACATTGCCCCCTTACGGTTCGCTGTTTGTACAATACCGTCGGACTCACAGTCCGCTCCCTACGGACTCACAGTCCGCTCCCTACGGACAAAGAGTTCGCTCCCTACGGACAAACAACGAACCATGGACTGTTTCCTTCCGAGAGGCAGGCTTGACCATCAAACCCCAACAGCTCTTCGACTGGAGTCAACATGAGGACGACAGAATACGTTATTTCAGTGGTCACGCGCGCTACACGACGACGTGGAAACTGAAGAAGAACGAAGTCCCTCAAGGTCGCGCCTGGCTATCTTTCTCCAACGTGAAGGATATCGCCCACGTATGGATTAACGGCAAGGATTGCGGCATTGCCTGGACGGCACCCTATAAGGTGGAAATCACTGGTGCGCTGAAGAAAGGCAAGAACAAGATAGAAATTGAGGTGGTCAACACGTGGCACAACGCCCTGCGTGGCCTCGATGCAGGTAAGGCTCCATACGAAGGCATTTGGACTAATGCTAAGTATCGCACCAAGGGCGAGGAGCTGTTGCCTGCTGGCCTTCTCGCACAACCAGAAATTAAAATAGAACAATAATATGAGAAAATGGATTTGCGCCATCTTTGCGCTTATTGGACTCACAACAAATGCAAAAGTAAAGTTGCCAGCTTTCTTTGCAGACAATATGGTATTACAACAACAAACTGACTGTAACATTTGGGGCTGGACAGAGGCTGGAAAAAAAGTTATTGTCCTGACCTCTTGGGATAAGAAATCGTATGCTACCTCTGCCAACAAAGACGGTCGCTTTCAAGTCCAAGTCAAGACTCCAGAGGCTGGTGGCCCTTACGAAATCACCTTTAAAGATGGTGAGACTGTATCGCTGAAAAACATTCTTATTGGAGAGGTATGGATATGCTCAGGCCAGTCGAACATGGAGATGCAGATGAAGGGCTTCAAGCAACAACCCGTTGAGGGAACAACAGAAGAACTACTTCGCTGTAAAGATTCACAGTTGCGACTGTTTACGGTAAAACGAAACCCTCAGCTCCTACCACAAGACGACGTAAAGGGCCAATGGAATGAGGCCAATAGTGCCTCTGTGCGCGACTTCTCTGCCACAGCATATTACTTTGGTCGCGCCCTACGTGCATCTCTGGGTGTACCTGTTGGCCTCATCAGCACCAGTTTTGGTGGTTCAGCTTGCGAAGCTTGGATGCAAGCAGAATGGCTTAAGGCATTTCCAAAGGTAAAGCAAAGCATCACAGAGGAAGACGTCAATAAGTTGCAGCAGCGCTGTCCCACAGCACTTTATAACGGACAACTGCATCCATTGATTGGCTACGGCATCAAGGGTGCTATTTGGTATCAAGGCGAGGATAATGTCCCACGCTATGATTATTATGCTCCGTTGTTGAAAGCAATGGTCGAAGGTTGGCGCAAGGATTGGGAACAAGGCGATTTCCCATTCTATTATTGTCAGATAGCCCCCTACGACTATTCACTCATCGAGTGGAAAGACAGTCAGTATCTGCGTGAACAACAATTGAAGGCTGAATCGATGATTTCGAATGCACGTATGGCTGTGCTGATGGATGCTGGTCTCGAATATGGCATTCACCCCAGAAAGAAACGTCAGGCAGGTGAGCGTTTGGCTATCCTTGCCCTTTCGAATACTTATGACGTAAAAGGTCTGCCAGAGTTCGCCACCTACAAAGAGGTAGAGTTTAAGAACGATACGGCTGTTGTTTCTTTCGACAGAAGCAAAGAATGGGTTTACTTCGAACATGGTACTACCTCTAAGAATTTCGAGGTTGCAGGTAGTGACAAAGTGTTCCATCCTGCCACAAAGGTGTGGGTTTCGCGCAATCGAGTGTATGTGGTTTGCGACGAGGTGAAAAAACCTGTCGCTGTGCGCTATGCTTTCAAGGATTGGGTAGAAGGCGACCTGATGCACGATGGTCTGCCTGTATCCTCATTCCGAACAGATAATTGGTAATGATGATGAAAAAAGGTTTCCTTCTCTACCTCTTATTAGCGTTCTCGACGCTCATCCAGAGTGCCGACTATATCCCCAAGGATTATGTCTGGAAGACCCCTAGTAGGAATTCTAGTGAGTCAATGCCCTGTGGAGGACATGACATTGGCATGAACGTATGGGTGGAGAATGGCGACTTACTCTTCTATATCTCACAGAGCGGATGGTTTGATGAGAACAATACGCTGTTGAAGACTGGACGCTGGAGACTACATTTCGACGATAATCCCTTCAACGGCAAGGACTTCGAACAACGGCTATGTCTTGATGAGGGAGCCATCTATGTCAAAGGTGGCGGTATCAATATCAGAATATGGACAGATGTCTATTCTCCTATTGTCTTCGCAGAAATTGTATCACAGCAATCAAAAAGAGCAACCCTTAGCTATGAAAGTTGGCGCTACAAGGACCGTCCGGTGACAAAGGCTGAGTGTCAGCAGTCTTCTTATAAGTGGATAATACCTAAGGATTGTATGACATTTGCTGACAGTATCCATGCCTCCAAAGACCATCTCTCTTTCTATCACCAGAACAGACAAGAGACTGTGTTCGATTTCACCGTTAGTCGTGAACGTATGGATGCTATCAAGGACAACCTTTATAACCCAATAGGTAACTTGAAGATGGGTGGGGTCATGCAGGCAAAAGGGTTCTCATACACAGGAATCACTGAAGGGAAATATGCTTCAACAGACTATCGCAGTTGGAATTTCCGCCAAAGAAAGATGAGAAAGAGCCTGGTATCCATCTCGTTGTACACAGGCAAAGGACCTACTAAATCTGTCAATGCTGCCGATTCAAAGGAAAGAAGCCGGAAGTGGTGGCACGAGTATTGGCAACGAAGCTTTATAGAGACAGACTGTCAACTTCTAGAGGTTACACAGATGGTCCGCAACTATGAGTTGATGCGATATATGTTGGGGTGCAATGCCTATGGGGAGTGGCCCACAAAATTCAATGGCGGACTCTTCACCTTTGATCCTGTCTATGTGGACTCTACCATGACCTTCACACCTGATTATCGCAAATGGGGAGGTGGTACGATGACGGCACAAAACCAACGTCTTGTTTATTGGCCCATGCTCAAAAGCGGTGATTATGAGGTATTAAAGCCTCAACTCAACACCTATCTCCGGATGTTACCCAATGCTATTGCATGGTCACGACACCATTGGGGACATGGAGGTGCCTGCTTCAGTGAGCAGATAGAAAACTTCGGGCTACCCAATCCTGCCGAATATGGCAAGCATAAGGACGGTGATGATTGGGGAGTTGAGAAGAATAAATGGTTGGAATATGAATGGGACACAGCCTTGGAATTTGGGAAGATGTACCTTGATATGCTGCCATGGTATCCGGACTCCACACTGGACAAATACCGTAAGTTGGTAGAGGAGCCCCTTCGTTTCTTCAAAGAACATTATCCCAACCTCGTCATCTATCCTGGTTCGGGCTGCGAGACCTATAAGATGGCACGCAACCCTGCCAGCACTATTGCCGCACTACATGCACTGAAGCAAAGTCTCGGCAACATCGGCGTGGACACGAGCATCATCCCCGATATCCCCCTGCATGTCATAGATGGCGACACCTGTATCGCCCCTGCTGAGAGTTGGGAACGCATACAGAACACAGAGACACCGCAACTCTATCCCGTCTTCCCTTGGCGCATCTACGGTATGGGGAGGCCTCACCTTGATATTGCTCGTAATACCTATCTCAAAGATCCACACGCTTTGGAGATGCGTAGTACAAAGGGATGGAAACAAGACAATATCTGGGTGGCATGTCTGGGTCTGACTGATGAGGCAACACGTTTGAATACAGAGAAATTGAGCAATGGCCCCTATCGTTTTCCAGCATTCTGGGATCCTGGTTTCGACTGGGCTCCTGATCATAATAGAGGAGGTGCTGGTATGATTGGAATGCAGGAGATGCTACTACAAGAAGACCTCGATCACAACCCAATTCTCTTTCCCGCATGGCCCCATGAATGGAACTGTCGTTTCCGTCTCTATATCTCTGGACAACGTTGTGTCGATGGGGAACTTAAAGATGGTAAGATTACCTCTTCCATAGATGGTGTTGATTACACTGATGAGGTGAACGACGAGTTAAAGGCTCAGTGGATTGGTGCCATTACCCATCAAGACGCCCATTTGCCTAAAGGGCGCAACTACACTGGTGCTAAGTTGAAAGAGCCTTTGGTGAAAGAGGCATGGAAGAAAGCAGACACATTGAGCCGACGAAGTATCCTGTTGCGGAAAAATTTCCAGCTCAAGGAGAAAGTATTGAAAGCTACCGTCTCTATCGTTGGACTGGGTTTCTATGAGTTAACCATCAACGGCAGGAAAGTGGGAGACGCCTCCTTTGCACCATTATGGAGCGATTACGACAAAAGTATCTTTTACAATACATACGATGTCACCTCCCTGCTCAAGCCTCAGGCCTAAAGCACACGACTGCAGTCCAGTC
>JAEEGK010001175.1_pt1 | contig 65649 bp, 57 predicted proteins | sample 8958771 | NCBI WGS metagenome assembly JAEEGK01 (sample SAMN16246547, study PRJNA631951) | gut metagenome | biome: gut microbiome; feature: rumen; material: SC-attached | host: Bos | place: Iran: Karaj | collected 2018-10
TGAACGCATTCGCGACATTAACCCTGACGTCGAACTGGAGGTCATCAACCAATACATGAAGGACGATGCTATCATCGAATTGGTCTCCAAGCCGTATGACTACGTGGTGGATGCCATCGACACGGTGGCACCCAAGGTGTTCCTGCTGTATTACGCCAAACAAAACAACCAACGCATCGTAAGCTGCATGGGGGCAGGAGGGAAGTTCCATCCTGAGAAGATCGAGATTGCCGATATCGCCCAGTCTAACCACTGCCGGCTGGCGTTTTACATCCGCAAGCGCTTACACCGCCTCGGCGTCTTCGATGGCATCAAAGCCGTGTTCTCGCCTGAGCCTGTGGACGAATCAGCCATCGTCAACGTCAGCGAACAAAACAAAGTGTCAAACGTGGGAACGATCTCCTACATGCCGGCTGCCTTCGGCATCTTCTGTGCCAGCGTGGTCATCAACGACCTATTGGGTCACTCCTTGTAAATCACAAACACGGCATCGCCAAAGGTGTTGTTCACCACCCCGCCTTTCACATCGCGGATGGAGGAAGGCATCTCTATGTCAAGTTGTTTCTGAAACCATCTCGACTTGAGGGTGGCCGTGGTGGCTTCCTCCTTGAGTTCCAGCCCCGTCTCGGTATCGTACCATCGCACCACATAACGGGTGCCGACCGGCTGCTGGGTGAGGGTGAAAGTGATCGTATTTTTCTTCGAACTCGGTGCGGGCCGTTTCGAAGGATCCAAGGTGTACAGATACCCTGTGGTGTCTATGGTATTGTCGGCTTTGAAATGCCCGTCGCTGGCTACTGGCTCGGTGAGTCTGCGCAACGCCTGATAGCTGAAAGCAGTATCCTGGCACCATCCATAAATGGTGTCCTCCGTCTCGTTGATCATGTAATAGGTCTGGAGGTTGTTCGGAAACAGCAACGAATGGCCACTGGGCGTACCTGTGGTAGCCGGCGTGAACCAGGCTGAGAGCAAGGGCAAGCTCTCGGCGAACACTCTGATGGGCTTGAATCCTCTGAAGAGGTCGAGGGTGCTCAAGCTTTGCCAATACCAAAACGAAGCTGGACCTATGGAAGCTGAGAACAAAGTGGCCCAAGTGGTGTTGTGCAAATCGAAGCCGTGCGGGTCTTTGTGGACATAGTCAGCGTCTTTTTCCGCCGAGTTCAAGCCGTATTCACCCATCAAGAAAGGCTTTGCAGGGTGTATCCACTTGAAACGGTTTCGACGTTGGAGAAGGGCATACGGCATCTGTTCACTTGACCTCGCCTTCTGTATGTTGTCGTAATGATGTTCCTGAATCAGGTCGAGACTTCCGAAACCAATGTCAAGCAGTCCTTCCATGCCCTCGTAGTTTCCTAAGGAGCTGGTTACTAGATGTTTTTGGTCTATCGAATGAAGATACGAAGCCATCTCGGAATGCCATTCGCCGATGGCCTGGCCCACTGCAATCTCACGTTGCGATCCACGAAACACGTTGGCCACCTCATTCCACAGCGCCCAACACATGATGTTGGTGGCATAACCCCATCGCGCCACGATGTAACGGAGCAGGTTTTTGCTGATCCGCCGTGCCTCTGGATCGGTGAAAAAGTCTACCGGGTCTTGCAATCCAAGGATGGTATGGTAAGGGTTGTGACTCCAAGCACAGGGCATACTGGCATAGATTTTCAGCACGTCTACAGCCCACTGCTCGTCGAAAAAGTCGCCATACGTGAAGACGCATGGCATCACCGTGATGCCATGATCGGCGGCATAACGGATAATGTGGTCAAGTTCGGCGGAGTCTTTTTGGTTCAGCTTAGAATCGAAATACATCGTGGGAAGACCATTGGTCCTGATAGCGTTCTCGGGGCCATAGAGCGACAGGTATTGATAGCGGCTGAGCCAAACCCGCATGTAGTTGGCGTTACCCGACAGTGAATCGATATATCGCTCGTAATCGTAGATGCCGTAGGGCTTTTGGTATCGTAAGGCATCTGCGCAGCCGTACCATGCCACATTGGGACCTACCGGGAAAAACGACCGGTACTGCTTTTGTTGTCCAACCACGGTTTCCCTCTTCAGGAATAGCAGGTTGGCCTTGCTGATAAAACCTTGGTCTGTGTCGCGGTTGATGCATTTGAATGTAAAGGCCTTGTCTCCCTCAGCGGTCAACGTCTGAAGCCCGTTTTTGTCGCGTGCGGACAGCTTGAACGTCCAGTTGCCGGCACAATCGGGGGTGAATCTTACTTTCCAGCTGTCATCGGCTTCATTACGCACGGCCACTTCGTAGCCCTCGGTTTCAGCGAAACGATAAGCCTCGTAATAAAACCCTAAAACAGTTTGAATTTGACCGTCGGGACTGGTGAATTCAGCAGTAACATCAATCACTTCTGGATCGTAGGGGTTGGCGTATTCGCCGAGAAAGAAGGTAATTTCAAACAAATCGAAAACAGCCGTCGAGGATGGAAATCTCACATCGGTTATCCTGGGTTGGCTGATTCCAGTGGCTATCAGGCCTGTAAGGCAAGCCAATAGTATGATTTTTCTCATCATTCGTCCTTAAGAACTACAACTTTCATGCCTACAAAGGCATAGTTGGCTTTCAATGTGTCGAGGTCGTTGTTCAGCAGGCGGATGCAGCCTTCGCTGCCACGTCCTGGCACAGAGCTTTCGTTGTTGGTGCTGCCATGGATGCCGATGCCCTTGTGGCCTGGTGTCTTGAGTCGCATGAACCAGTTGCCGTAAGCCAAAATGTCGCCACGTCCGTCGCCAAAGTCATGCGTCCAGTTGGATGCCGGTTTGATCTCGGTGATGGTGAAGGGATCATTGAAAGTACATTCGGGGGTCTTCATGTCACCTGGTTTCTCCTTCTGGCCAAGGTTTTGACCCACGCACACTGGATAACGCGCCAACAGCACGGTGTCGCTCTGCTGGACTTCGTAAACGCTCAGATGCAGTGCTGGCTTGTCAATGACGATGAAACAGCTGTCACGATTCAGCATTTCCCCAAAGACCACGGGTTCTTCCACAGGGATGGTGTCCGTCGCCGTCTGTTCATTTTCATTTTCTTTTACATTGTTGGCTTTTCCACCGCATGCGGTAAGCATAAGCACCAAAACTCCAAATAATAACTTTCTCATCTCTAAATTTCACCTTTCACCTTTCACCTCTCACCTCTCACCTATCCCGTCACCATAAACACCCTCGAGTCCTTCCATTTCGAATGACGCAGAATCTCATTGGTGAAATGGGTCCGGCTTGATTCCTTCTCCAAAATTTCCTTGGTTTTGTCAAACTGCCGCAGTTCGCGGTGAATCTCAGGCACCTCGAGGTCGATCTGCTCTTCGGGATGCTTCTCAAGCAGCGCCAACAGCCGTGTGAGATTGCTGTTGAAGTCCTTGATGTTCTTAAGGAAATACTTCTCTCCTTCGATCAACATTCGGCGATAACTGCTCCACACGCCGTAACTCATAAAACCGTTCAGGAAATACTTCCAACGGATATAATGGAAGTTGCGGTGAAGATCATTGTAAGCCCACCACAGTAGCCGTCTCAGATAGATCTCGCGTTTCGGTTCATAGTGCGTCTTGGCCAAGAATTGTTGGTAATGCTGGATCAAGGCGAGCTTACCCTTGTTGTCGGAGAAGCTGATGCCGAAAAACCGCCAGGTGTTCCATGAATACACGGGGGCTTCGGGCTTTTCAAAAGTGATGAAAGGCTCTGCAGGATCCTCCACCCAGAAGGCATGCCCGCATGAGGGACACAAGATCATCTTCTGGCGGGTAGTGATGTAGTTGTCGTACAGCACCTTGCCGTCAGAATACAAAATAGCCTCGTTCACCAGCTCCGACTTAAGGTTGCGGCCCTCAAGCCAAGCCTTGCAGTTGGGACATTGAAAGTAATATGAGTCGTATTTCAACATGTGCTTTCACCACTTTTTCACTGCAAAAATAGCAAAAATCAGAAATGAATTCTTAATTTTGCATTCTTTATTCTTACTTCTGAATTCTAAATCTAAAATATATGTACAGAACTCATACTTGTGGCGAACTTCGTCTTGCCGACGCTGGCAAGGAAGTGACATTGGCTGGCTGGGTGCAGCGCTTACGCGATAAGGGCTCACTCGTGTGGATCGATCTCCGCGACCGTTATGGCATCACACAACTCCTGCTGGATGAAAACAGCGACCCGAAACTGGTGGAACAGGCCCGTTCCTTCGGCCGTGAATACGTTATCCAAGCTAAAGGCACCGTCATCGAACGCGAATCGAAAAACCCCAAAGTGCCCACTGGCGAGATCGAACTCCGTGTGAAGGAATTCACCTTATTAAATAAAAGTAAGACCCCTCCATTCACCATTGAAGACGTTAGCGACGGTGGCGATGACCTCCGCATGAAGTACCGTTACCTCGACATTCGCCGTAACCCCGTGCGCCGTAACCTCGAGCTGCGTCACCGCATGGCCATGCTTGTGCGCAACTACCTGAGCAACCTCAACTTCCTTGAGATTGAGACCCCGATGCTCATCAAGAGTACGCCCGAAGGCGCCCGCGACTTCGTGGTGCCAAGCCGCATGAATCCCGGTGAGTTCTACGCCCTGCCGCAGAGCCCACAGCAGTACAAGCAGCTGCTGATGGTGGCCGGCATGGACCGCTACTTCCAAATCGTCCGTTGCTTCCGCGATGAAGACCTCCGCGCCGACCGTCAGCCGGAGTTCACACAGATCGACTGCGAAATGAGCTTCGTGGAACAGGAAGACGTCTTGAACACCTTCGAAGGTCTGGCCAAACATCTCTTCAAGGAAATGAAAGGTTTGGAATTCGACAAGTTCCCACGCATGACCTGGCACGATGCCATGAAATACTACGGCTCCGACAAGCCTGATATCCGCTTCGGCATGAAGTTCGTGGAACTCAACGACGTGGTTAAGGGCAAGGGCTTCGGCCTCTTCGACAACGCCGACCTCGTGGTTGGTATCAACGCCGAAGGCTGCTCTGAATATACCCGTAAGCAACTCGATGCCCTCACCGAGTTTGTGAAGCGTCCACAGGTAGGTGCAGGCGGCATGGTCTACATCAAATACAACACCGACGGTACCTTCAAGTCGTCCGTCGATAAGTTCTACACTGCTGACGACCTTAAGGCTATCGCCGACAAGTTCGGTGCCAAGCCTGGCGATCTGATGCTGATCCTCTGCGGCGAGGCTATGAAGACCCGTGTACAGCTCAACGCTCTGCGTCTCGAGATGGGCAACCAACTCGGCCTCCGCAACCCTGACGAATATGCGCCATTGTGGGTCATCGACTTCCCGCTGCTTGAGTGGGATGAAGAAACGCAACGCTACTATGCCATGCATCACCCCTTCACCGCTCCGAAACCCGAGGATGAGGCGCTGCTCGACGATCCTACCAAGTGGGGCGACATCCGCGCCAATGCCTACGACATCGTGATGAACGGTGTTGAGGTCGGCGGTGGCTCCATCCGTATCCACGACCGCACCTTGCAGAACAAGATGTTCCATACCCTTGGCTTTACCGACGAGAAGGCCCAGGAGCAATTCGGCTTCCTGATGGGTGCCTTCGAGTTTGGCGCTCCGCCTCACGCTGGTCTGGCCTTCGGTTTCGATCGTCTCTGCTCACTCTTCGGTGGTGCCGACAGCATCCGCGACTTCATCGCCTTCCCGAAGAACAACGCCGGCCGCGACGTGATGAGCGGCTCTCCCGCGCCGATTGCCCAGGAGCAGTTGGATGAATTGCAAATTGCTTTGAATTTGAAGTGATTTGATTCTGTAGGGCTTGTCATAGTATGACAGCCCTACAGTTCTAAAATAAGCAATAAACAACAATGAATATGAGAAAAATCATTCTTTCGTTTTGTATCTTAGCTTGTTTATTCAGTGGATGTACAGAATTAAAGCCAACCACTGTTTCATTACATTTGCCAGTTACTGATTATCAATATGTGTATATTACACCCACCTCTGAAATAAACTCGGTTGGAGGAGTTACACTTGGCGGTACCCCTATTGGTGGTGTTCATGGTGTTTATGGAACAACATGGACTCACAGTGTAAATCCTATGGATATTATTTCTGGTCATTTCATTAATAAAGGCTTTATTAGAGTTCCCGAAATAAAACCTGAAAATGCGGACAAAACAATAGTTGTAAGTTATGGAGAAGTAAAAAGTGGCTACTACGTTGACTTAGATCATGGAGTTAGTATAGTCATTCAAATGATTTCTGCTAGTAGTAATGAACTAATTTGTGTGTGTAATGCAGAAGGAAAAGGAAACACAGATGCTGAAGCTATTAATAATGCAATAGAGAGGTGCTTGAATGAGTTTTTCAATCAGGTCAATCAATAACCCGTTGTGGCGGATTTGCAATCTGCTGCCGTTGATAAAATAGTTGTAAACCATGGATGAAAATAAAGAATTGACATACTTGAAAGGCGACAGAATTGATGCTCTTTCCGACCGTATTGCCAAACTCATGGCCGAAGCGCGAAATAAAGTCGCCACTGCCGTGAATACTGCCATGGTTTACACCTATTATGAGATTGGTCGCTATATTGTTGAAGATGAGCAAGAAGGCGGAAATAGAGCAAAGTATGGCAAGAAGGTGTTGGTGGAATTGTCAGCAAGATTGACCGAAAAACTTGGGAAGGGTTGGTCTGTGGAAAACTTGACAGCAATGCGTAGGTTTTATCTTGCTTATTCCAATTCTGTAACCACTGATTACGAAATTCAGACCAATTCTGTAATCACTGATTACGAAATTCAAACTAACCCTAAAATCCAAAACACTATTTTGGAAATTCAAACGGAAAAAGGCAAACGGTGTTTACCTAATTTTACACTACCTTGGACGCATTACCTGATTTTGATGCGAGTGGACAATCCAAAAGCACGCAGTTTTTATGAGATCGAGGCTCAAAAACAACAATGGAGTGTTCGTCAACTGCAACGACAAATCGGTAGTAGCCTATATGAACGCTTGGCTTTGAGCCGCGACAAGGATGAAATCATGCGACTTGCAAGAGAAGGCCAAACCATTGAAAAACCTGCCGACATCATCAAAGACCCGCTTGTGTTGGATTTTATGGGGCTAAAACCCGATGCATCGTACACCGAAACGGCAATTGAAAGTGCTATCATTGACAAGCTGCAGCAATTCTTGATGGAAATGGGCAAAGGCTTCTTGTTTGAGGCCCGACAAAAACGTTTCACTTTTGAAGAACGGCATTTCTTTGTTGATTTGGTGCTCTATAACAGGTTGTTGCAATGCTATGTGTTGGTTGATTTGAAAATGGATGACCTGACGCATCAAGACTTGGGACAAATGCAAATGTATGTGAATTACTACGACCGTTATGTTCGCCAAGACTTTGAAAAGCCGACTATAGGAATACTTCTTTGTGAGCGCAAAAACGAGGCTTTAGTAGAACTAACGCTTCCCAAAGACGCAAACATCTATGCTCAACAATATGCGCTATATTTGCCGGACAAAACATTGCTTCAGCAAAAATTGCAATTGTGGATTGCCGAACAAAATATTGAATCTTGAATCTTAAATCTTTGAATTTTAAATAATCACAAAATATGAAAAGACTACTTGTATTAACTGGTGGCGGTGATTGTCCAGGCCTGAACGCAGTGATCCTCGCCATCGTCAAGAGAGCCTCCCAAGAAAAAGATTGGGAAGTGCTCGGCAGCATACAAGCCTACAATGGCATCCTATGGGAACCCACCGAGGTTGTCAGGCTTACACCCGAGTCGGTGCGCGGCATCCACTTCCGTGGCGGCACCATCATCGAGACCACCAACAAAGGCGGCCCGTTCAAATGGCCAGTAAAAAACAATGACGGCACCTGGACGACGGTTGACCGCTCAGATGAGATGCTCCGCAAGCTACAATATATGGGCATCGACGCGGTCATCAGCATCGGCGGCGACGGCTCGCAGCGCATTTCGCAGAAACTCTACGAGAAAGGTTTGAACATCATCGGTGTGCCCAAGACCATCGACAACGACCTTTCCTCGACGGAATGCACCTTCGGTTTCCAAACCGCCGTGCAGATTGCCACAGAGGCGGTCGATAAACTGGTTACTACGGCAGCTTCGCACAACCGCGTCTTCGTCCTCGAAGTCATGGGTCGTGATGCGGGCTGGATTGCCTTGCATTCCGCTATCGCGGGTGGCGCAGAAGTGTGCTTGTTGCCCGAGTTCCCCTACGACATCAACATCGTGAAAGAGCGTTTGGAACATCGTTTCAACCACGACCGTGGCTTCGCCGTGGTAGTGGCATCAGAGGGCGCACGTCCCAAGGACGGTCAGCAGGTGTACGAAATCAGCGCCGAAGTCGGATACGAGAACAAGAAACTGGGTGGCATCGGTCGTCGTTTCATCGAGGAGATGAAGGCGGCAGGCTTCACCCACGACATGCGCGAGACTACTTTGGGTCACTTACAGCGTGGTGGCGTGCCGATTGCCTACGACCGTGTGTTGTCCGCCGAGTTTGGCGTGAAGGCCTTCGAGATGGTGCTCAACAAACAGTTTGGCCAGATGGTGGCCTATCATCACCCTGACTTGGTGGCGGTTTCGCTCAAGGAAGCTGTCTCCAAGCCCAACCTTGTCACCTTTGACAGCGACTTGGTGAGAACAGCTCAAGGACTGAATATCTCATTGGGAATTTAATGTAATTGTTTGAGAAACAAATCTTACATAAATCTAAAACAAATGTTTTTTTCGGCATCATCCTAATCGGACTTGCCGAAAAAAAAGAAAATATTTAGGACAGATTTGTGTAAGATTTGCTTCCAAAAAAAAGACCATGAACATTAGCGTTATTTCCACCGCGCAACAAGCCCAAGACATCGATTTCAACGGAAAAATTGCCGTTGTGATTGATGTCTTGCGGGCGACGAGTGTCATCACCACGGCCTTGGACAATGGTGCGGATGAAGTCATCCCCGTAAAAACTGTCGAGGAAGCGCAAAGCCTTTATACCACTTGCAATACTGCCCATGCTTTGCGCGGCGGTGAGCGCAACGCTTTGAAAATCGAGGGCTTCGATTTAGGCAATTCGCCTTTGGAATACAAGAAAAAGACCGTCGAGGGCAAGACCGTCATCCTGACCACCACCAACGGCACCAATGCGATCAATAATGTGCAAGGTGCTGATGAGGTGATTTTAGGTTGTTTCAGGAATATGGAGGTAGTTTCGGAATACCTTGTAGGGTTGTCACACCGTGGCAGCCGCGATATTGTCATTGTCTGCGCGGGCACCGAAGGTCAATTCTCGTTAGACGATGGCCTCTGCGCGGGAATGTTGATCGAATTAATCAAGCAAAAAGTCCCAGTCGAAACAGACGACCTGGGACTTTTGTTGGCACATTATTATGTTGAAAATCAGGCGAATTTATTAGGTGCGTTGGCGGGTTGCCATCATGTGAAACGCCTGTTCACGCTGGGATTTTATGACGACATCAAATTCTGCCTCGAAACAAATCGGGTGAAAACCATTCCGAAAGTCCAAAACGGTGTCGTCAGGGCGTGATTTACATCGTCTTCGCCCAAGTATCCTTCAAGGCCACAGTGCGGTTGAAGACCAAATGGCCAGGTGTGCTGTCCTTATCCACCGTGAAATAGCCAATGCGTTGGAACTGGAAATGGTCGAGCGGCTTGGCATCGGCCAAAAATTCCTCCACATAGCACACGGGTCTGATTTCCAAAGAATTGGGGTTCATCATTTCTTTCATGGCTTCTAAAGAGGTCTTGCCTTCGTTTTGTAAACGGGCGAGTTCGTCGCGGGGGTTTTCCACCTTCCAAAGACGGTCGTACATGCGCACCTCGGCTTCAAGGCAACGCTCGCAGCTCACCCAATGGATGGTGCCTTTCACTTTGCGGTTGGCGCCGGGCAAACCACTCTTGGTGTCGGGGGCGTATTCGGCGTAAACCTCCACCACCTCGCCGTTTTCGTCCTTCTTGCAGCCCGTGCATTTCACGATGTAGGCGTTCTTCAGGCGCACTTCGTTGCCAGGTGTCATGCGGAAGTATTTCTTCGGCGCGTCTTCCATAAAGTCCTCTTTTTCAATCCACAACTCGCGGCTGAAAGCAATCTTGTGGCTACCTGCCGTCTCGTCCTCAGGGTTGTTGATGGCTTCCATCTCCTCAATCTGTCCCTCGGGATAGTTGGTGATGACAAGCTTCACTGGATTGACCACGGCGGCCACGCGGTTGGCGGTGGCGTTAAGGTCCTCGCGGATAGCGCTCTCCATCAGGGCGAAGTCGTTCAAGGCATCGTAAGTGGTGTAGCCAATCTTGTCGATGAACTTGTGGATGCCGCTCGGCGTGTAGCCACGGCGACGGAAGCCGCAGATTGTGGGCATACGCGGGTCGTCCCAGCCGCTCACCAAGCCCTCATTGACAAGGACGAGCAGGTTACGCTTGCTCAAAAGGATATAGTTGAGGTTCAGCTTGTTGAACTCGGTCTGACGCGGACGGTTGTCGTCCATATTGTCGCCCTCGCCACGGATTTCCTTAAGCCAATCAACGAACAAGTCATATAGTGGACGATGCACCACAAACTCCAGTGTGCAGAGCGAGTGAGTAACACCCTCGAAATAGTCGCTTTGTCCGTGGGCGAAGTCATACATCGGGTAGGCATGCCACTTGGTGCCTGTGCGGTGATGTGGAGTGTCAACGACACGGTAGATAATGGGATCGCGGAAGTGCATGTTCGGGTTGGCCATGTCAATCTTGGCGCGAAGTACCATCTTGCCTTCGCCAATCTCACCGTTGTTCATCTTGTTGAACAAATCCAATGATTCCTCAATAGGACGGTTGCGGTAGGGGCTTTCCATCCCAGGTTGCGTGGGCGTTCCTTTCTGCGCGGCAATCTCCTCGGAGCTTTGCTCATCAATATAGGCCTTGCCACGTTTAATCAGTTCTATGGCAAAATCCCAGAGTTGCTGGAAGTAGTCGGAGGCGTAGTATTCGTTACCCCATTGGTAACCAAGCCATTGGATATCCTCTTTGATGGCATCGACATACTCCATGTTCTCTTTGGTGGGGTTGGTGTCGTCGAAGCGCAGGTTGCACACGCCGCCGTGTTGGGCCGCGATGCCGAAGTCGAGGCAGATGGCCTTGGCATGGCCGATGTGGAGGTAACCGTTTGGTTCTGGGGGAAAGCGCGTCTGCACACGCCCGCCGTTCTTGCCATTGGCAAGGTCTTCTTCCACTTTCGCTTCAATGAAATTAAGCGACTTCTTTTCCGTTACTTTTTCTGCTTCCGGGTTTGTCATACTGCAATGATTTGAATTAATGTGCAAAAATAGTAAAATGTCTAAAACCAATACTTAAATAATCGTATTTTTGCAAATTAAATCATCGTTATGGCTATTCCCAGGGAAACGGTTGAACAAATCCTACAAGCCGCTCATATTGAGGAGGTTGTTGGCGAGTTTGTCACGCTGAAAAAACGCGGGACAAATATGTGGGGGTTGTGTCCGTTCCATAATGAAAAAACGCCATCATTTAGTGTTAATCCCTCTCGCAATATTTTCGTTTGTTTCGGATGTGGTAAAAAAGGTAATTCTGCTACATTCCTCATGGAACACGAACATCTTTCATATTGGGAAGCTCTACGTTATTTAGCCAAAAAATACAATATTAAGTATGAAGAAAAAGAATTAACCGCAGAGGAAATAATGCAGCAGCAAACTCGCGAGAAGATGTTTAACATCAATGAGTTTGCTGACAAATTCTTTGTCAACTCTTTATGGGAAACAGACGAAGGAAAAACTATTGGACTTAATTATTTCCATGGACGAGGTTATTTTAATCCTATCATTGAGAAGTTCCACCTCGGCTATAGTCCAACCAAATGGGATGCCTTCACCGAACACGCGAAGAAAAACGGCTACAGCGATGAGCTATTAGAGCAAATTGGCCTGTCCATCAAAGGCAACAACGGCCTCTACGACCGTTATCATGGCCGCGTGATGTTCCCCATCCACAACTTAACGGGACGCATTATTGGTTTTGGCGGACGTATTATGGTGGACGATAAGAAAAGCCCGAAATACCAAAACTCGCCCGAGTCGGAGATCTACGACAAAAAACAGACGCTTTACGGCATCTATTTCGCCAAAAACGCCATCGCAAAAAACGACGAGTGCATTCTCGTGGAGGGTTATTTTGACGTGCTTCGGATGCACCAAATCGGCATCGAGAACGTGGTGGCCAGCAGCGGCACTTCGCTCACGATGGAACAGATACGCCTCGTGAAACGCTACACAAAGAACATCACCATGCTTTATGACGGCGATGCGGCTGGTCTTCACGCTGCTTTGCGGGGAACGGATATGATCCTTTCTGAAGGGATGAGCGTACGCGTTGTAGTTCTTCCTCCTGAACATGATCCAGACACTTTTGGTAAAGATTTTTCAGTAGAATATGTCAAAAACTATCTGAAAGACAATGCAAAAGATTTTATTCGTTTCAAGACAGAGTTATTGTTAAAGGATGCTGAAAATGATCCTATCAAACGAGGACAAGTTATTCGAGATATTGTTGAAACTATTTCCGTCGTACCAGATGCTATTTACCGTATTTCTTATGTAAAGGAATGTAGCCAATTATTGGACATACCCGAACAGACTCTTATTAATGAACTCAATAAAATACTTCGAGCAAAACTTAAGAGGTCATTAGGTATTGATAATAATACATTACCTGAATTAGAAAACCCACCCACCCAAAACCAAGAAGAACTACTTGAAGAACAGCTTCCTGCGGGCTATTACCAAGAGCGTGAGTTGGTGAAATTGCTGCTGATGTACGGTCGGGAGATGATTACTGACGAGCGTTTCGATGAGAACGGACAAACGGTTTACGAGCAAGTCTCCGTGGCGCAGTTCATCATCGATGACTTGAAAAACGATGAATGCCTCTTCGTTGACCCCGTCAACAAGAAAATCTTCGACCTCTTCGACCATGCCATCGACGAGGGTAGCATCCCTGATGACCAATATTTCACCTCCAACGAGGACGAAACCATCGCCCAGTTGGCTGCCGACCTACTTTCTTCACCCTACAAGCTCGACCAATGGGAAAAGTACGGCATTTTCGTCAAACGAGAAGAAGATGTGTTGAAAGCCACCGTTTTATCCTCGATTTACCGCTACAAGGATCTCATCATCGAGGAGCGTCGCAAGACTGTCGAAGAGAGTTTGAAAAACGCAACGGAGTTAGAGAATCAGCTCATTCTTTTGAAGCAAAAGAAAGACCTTGACGAAATCCGCAAGCGGATTAATAAGGAGTTGGGAATTGTCATTGCGAAATAAACAATTCGGCGTTTAACTTCGTTGAATGCTTGGCATTTTGAAAGGCTCAACAACCTTAACTCTGAAAAAGCAGAGGTCCCTGAGCTTGTCGAAGGGCCGTATTTAAAAATTCCTTATTTTTGCGCGAAATTTCAAAACAGTATGTTTACCAGACGTAAGAGATGGCGTGTCCCGGCCGGACAAGAACCGACAGCTTTGGATCGAAAAGTAATGGCAATGGAGGCGCGTGGAGCAACAGTGCCCAAACGTAGTCTCATTCGCACCCCCGAGGAGATTGAAGGCATCAGGAGGAGCGGTGTCATCACCACGGCCATCCTTGACCTCGTGGGCGAGAAAATCCACGAAGGTATGAGTACGTTGGAAATCAACGAGTTGGTTCATAATTATACTATCGAGCATGGTGCTATCCCGGCTCCTTTGGGCTACGAAGGCTTCCCGAAAAGTGTCTGCACTTCCATCAACGAGGTGGTATGCCACGGCATTCCCTCTGCCAAGGAAATCCTAAAAGAAGGCGACATCATCAACGTGGACGTCACCACCATCTTGGACGGTTTCTATTCTGACGCTTCGCGCATGTACGTCATCGGGCAGACCTCTACGCGCAAGCAAAAACTGGTGGACGTGGCCAAGGAATGCCTTTACATTGGCATGGAGGCAGCCAAGCCCTTTGGCTTCGTCGGCGACATCGGCAACGCCATCGAGAAACATGCCCATAAGAACGGTTTCAGCGTGGTGCGCGACCTCTGTGGCCACGGCGTGGGCCTCAAGTTCCACGACGACCCTGAAGTGTTGCATTACGGCAAAAAAGGCACGGGAATGCTACTCGTGCCAGGCATGGTGTTCACCATCGAGCCGATGATCAACATGGGCACATGGAAAGTCTTCATCGACAGTGCTGACGGCTGGACCGTCATCACCGAAGACGAGCTGCCCTCAGCCCAATGGGAACACACCTTCCTCATGACTGAAACAGGGTTGGAAATCCTGACACACTAAAATTATTGCAGTGCCCAAGCCACAAACGGCGGATTGGGGTAGTCTTTTTTGCTGTATTCCAAAGGTTTGCCGTCATTAATACGAAGCACTTTGCCGCCTGCGGCACAGAGAATAGCCTCGGCTGCAGCGGTGTCCCATTCTTTCGTTTTGCTGTAACATACGTAAACATCTGCCGTGCCTTCGGCTAATCGAGCGAATTTCAAACTGCTACCTTGCGAGTCGATGACCAAGTCGGGATGGGTGGGACGTAATACCTTATTAATAAAAGCGTCCACCTCAGACGTTCGGTGCGAGCGGCTGACCAACACCGTGAAAGGCCTTTTTGTATGGCTGTCACAATGTGGTAGCCCAACATGTATCGAATCCCACATTTTATCCATCACCGGCGCATAAATCACGCCCAAAACAGGCCGCTTGTCATCGATGAGGGCAATGTTGACCGTAAATTCACCGTTGCGCTTCACAAACTCTGCCGTGCCGTCCAACGGATCGACAAGCCAATAGCGCCCAAATTTGGAGCGGTCGGGAGGCAAATCCTCCTCGCTGACGAAGGGTAAACCCGTGGGTTTCAGCATTTCCTTAATGATTTGACTAGCTCTCAAGTCGGCATGTGTGACAGGAGAGTCGTCATCCTTGGTATAGACCTCAAACGACGTGGCATACACTTCCATAATGGCTTTGCCAGCCTTGAGAGCAGCTTCGATGGCATATTGCAACAATTCTTCCATGCGACAAAATTACAAAATTATCTCTTTGTTTATCAATAAAATAAGCATTTTCCTCCAAAAAAATTTCCTTTGTCCGCTTTTATTCTACTAATTTTGCACGCGAAAATTGGGGAAGATACTGCCTTCCCGAGATTAAATTTGAATCTATGGCAAAGAATTTAGTAATCGTGGAATCACCGGCCAAGGCCAAGACCATCGAAGGTTTTTTGGGCAAGGAATACACGGTGAAGGCAAGTCAAGGACACGTCCGCGACTTGAACAAGAATACGTTAAGTGTCAATATTGAAAATGATTTTGAGCCAGAATACGAGATTTCGGACGACAAGAAGGCCATCGTTGCCGACTTGAAGAAGCTCTCAAAGGCGGCTGAGACCGTTTGGCTCGCTTCCGATGAGGACCGCGAAGGAGAATCTATCTCGTGGCATCTTTACGAGGCCCTTGACTTGAAGAAAAAAGACACCAAGCGCATCGTTTTCCATGAAATCACCAAATCGGCCATCCTGAACGCCATAGAGCACCCGCGCGAAATCAACATGGGTTTGGTGGCCGCCCAGCAGGCGCGCCGCGTCCTCGACCGCCTTGTGGGTTATGAGCTTTCGCCTTTGCTGTGGAAAAAAGTAAAGCCCGCGCTTTCGGCAGGTCGCGTGCAGTCGGTAGCCGTGCGCCTCATCGTCGAGCGCGAAGAAGAAATCAAGAATTTTGTGCAGACCAGCAACTACCGTGTCACGGCTCTGTTCACCTTCATCAAGGACGGACAAGAATACACCCTGACCGCCGAACTTCCGCATCGCTTTGATACTGAGGAAGAAACGAAGGCGTTCGTGCAATCGTGCGTCAATGCTTCCTACAAGGTGGATTCCATCGAGAAAAAGCCGGCTACAAGGTATCCTGCACCGCCATTCACGACCTCTACCCTACAACAAGAAGCCGCGAGAAAACTCGGTTTCTCGGTCGCCAACACCATGCGTATCGCCCAGCAGCTTTACGAGTCCGGAAAAATCACTTACATGCGTACCGACTCGGTCAACCTTTCGAGCCTCGCCCTCGGCATGGCCAAGAAGGAAATCGCAGAAAACTACGGTACTGAGTACGTGAAGACGCGCCAATACCATACTAAGAGCAAAGGCGCACAAGAAGCACACGAGGCCATTCGCCCGACCTATTTGGACCGTCACGACATCAAAGGCACCGCCGATGAGCGCAAGCTTTACGACCTGATTTGGAAACGCACCATCGCCTCGCAAATGGCTGATGCACAGCTTGAACGCACCAACGTGAACATTAGCGTTTCGTCTACCGACAAGCAATTTGTGGCCAAAGGCGAGGTCATCCTCTTTGATGGCTTCCTGAAAGTCTACATGGAAAGCTATGACGACGACACTTCGGAAGACACCGTCAGCCTGCTGCCGACCGTCGAGGTGGGCACCGCGCTTGAGTTGGACAAAATGGAAGCCCAGCAACGCTTTACCCGTCCGCCCTTCCGCTATAACGAAGCCAGTTTAGTACACGAAATGGAGGAACTCGGCATCGGTCGCCCCTCCACATACGCACCCACGATTTCAACCATCCAGAAGCGCGAATATGTCACCAAAGGCGATGTGAAAGGCGAAATCAAAACCTTCAAAATCATATCGTTAAAGAACAACAAAATCACGGAAAAGACCGGAAAGGAAAACTATGGTGCCGAAAAAGGCAAGCTGTTGCCCACCGACATCGGCGTCTTGGTGAACAAATTCCTGATGCAGTATTTTGAGAGCATCATCGACTACAACTTCACCGCCAATGTGGAGAAGGAATTCGACAAGATTGAAGAAGGGAAACGCGAGTGGAACGCCATGATCAAGGACTTCTACAAGGATTTCCACAAGCAAATCGTCTCCACCACGGAAAATTCCGGCAAATTCAGCGGAGAGAAACTCCTTGGAACCGACCCTGCCACGGGCAAGAACGTCTATGTGAAAGTCGGGCGTTTCGGTCCGGTGGCACAAATCGGCGACACCGAATCGGAGGAAAAGCCTCGTTTTGCCGGTCTGAAAAAGGACATGAGTATTGAGAATGTCACCTTGGCGGAAGTGCTGAAATTGTTTGAATTCCCGCGTTCGCTCGGCGAATACGAAGGCAAGGAAATCGTTGTGGCAGTAGGTCGTTTCGGTCCCTACGTGAAACACGACAATAAGTTTTACAGCCTGGCCAAGACCGACAATCCGGCCTTGATCGAACATGACCGTGCCGTGGAAATCATCAACGAGAAGCGCGAAAAAGACCTCAACAACATCATCCTCACCTTCGAGCAAGACCCGGACCTACGCGTGCTGAACGGTCGCTTCGGCCCCTACATTGCCCACAAGAAGAGCAACTTCAAAATCCCGAAGACCACCGACCCGACAAAGCTCTCATACGAAGCATGTATGGCCATCATTGAAGACCCCAACAACGCACCCAAAAAACGGACAACAAAAAAGAAATAATTACACCTCTTAAAACTTTAATCATCATGGAATCAACGAACAAACCTTTCAAGCGTTACACAGTAACCACGGCCTTGCCTTATGCAAACGGCCCCGTCCACATCGGTCACTTGGCCGGCGTCTACATTCCCGCCGACACCTACGTCCGCTATCTGCGAATGCGCGGGGAGGAAGTGCTGTTTGTCGGTGGTTCCGACGAGCACGGCGTGCCAATTACGATTAAAGCTGAAAAAGAGGGTGTTACGCCTCAAGATGTCGTCGACCGCTACCATGAAATCATTAAGAAGTCGTTCGAGGAACTGGGTATCAGTTACGACATTTATTCGCGAACCTCTTCGAAAATGCACCGCACCACAGCCCAAGAGTTCTTCAAAAAGCTTTACAACGAAGGCAAGTTCATCGAGAAAGAGACAGAACAATACTTCGACCCAGAACGTCATAAGTTCCTGAGCGACAGGTACATCGTTGGAACATGCCCAAAATGCGGCGCTGACGGTGCCTACGGCGACCAATGCGAGAAATGCGGCTCATCCTTGAGTCCTGATGAACTCATCAATCCCCATTCGCAACTCAGCGGCGCCGCTTTGGTGAAAAAGCCGACCAAACACTGGTATCTGCCTCTCGACCAATACGAAACCTGGCTCCGCGAGTGGATCCTCGAAGGCCATAAGGAATGGAAAACCAACGTTTACGGCCAAGTGAAAAGCTGGTTGGACGGTGGCTTGCAACCCCGCGCCGTCACCCGTGACTTGGATTGGGGCGTTCCCGTCCCGATTGAGGGTGCCGAGGGTAAAGTCTTGTACGTCTGGTTTGATGCCCCTATTGGCTACATCAGCAACACCAAGGAGATTTGCGAAAAACGTGGCGAGAATTGGGAGAAGTGGTGGAAAGATCCCGAGACCAAGTTGGTACACTTCATCGGCAAGGACAACATCGTGTTCCACTGCATCATCTTCCCTTGCATGATGAAGGCCTACGGTGACTATATCATGCCCGACAACGTGCCCGCCAACGAGTTCCTCAACCTCGAAAACGACAAGATTTCGACCTCGCGAAACTGGGCCGTATGGCTTCACGAATACCTCGAAGAGTTCCCCGGAAAACAAGACGTGCTACGTTATGTGCTCACTGCCAACGCACCTGAAACCAAGGACAACAACTTCACCTGGAAAGACTACCAAGACCGCAACAATAACGAACTTTTGGCCATCTTCGGCAACTTCGTGAATCGCACGTTGGTGTTGACGCACAAGTATTATGAAGGTGCCGTACCCGCTTTGGGCAACCTCAACGATACCGACAAGGCCGTCATCGAGGAAATGAATGCCTATCCCGCCAAAATCGGCCGACTCATTGAAACTTACAAATTCCGCGAGGCTCTCAACGAATTGATGAACTTGGCCCGACTTGGCAACAAGTATCTCACTGACAATGAGCCTTGGAAACAAATCAAGACCGACCCCGATCGCGTGAAGGCCGTGATGGCCGTATCATTGCAGATTGTGGCGCATCTCGCCATTCTGAGCGAGCCTTTCCTGCCTTTCAGCGCGAAGAAACTGCAAAAGATGATTGGCTTGAAGTTCAATATGTGGGACGATGCCGAAAACACCGTCTTGTTGACCGAAGGCCATGTCATCGGTCAGCCGGAATTGCTGTTCGAAAAAGTGGAGGACAGCGTGGTGGAAGCTCAACTGAAAAAGTTGGAAGAGACCAAGAAAGCCAATCAACTGAACGCTTGGAAGCCTGCCGACGTGAAGCCCGTGGTCAGTTTCGACGACTACATGAAGGTGGATGTACGCGTGGGTACTGTCCTCGAATGCCAAAAGGTGCCGAAGGCCGACAAGCTGTTGCAGTTCCTCATCGACGACGGCATGAACAAACGCACCATCGTAAGTGGCATCGCCAAGTATTACACTGAGCCTGAGAAACTTGTGGGCAAGCAAGTATGCTTCATCGCCAACTTCGAGCCACGTAAACTGAAGGGTGTGGTCAGCGAGGGCATGATTCTCTCTGCCGAGGACAAAGATGGTCGCCTCGTATTGCTCACGCCGAGCGACTTGGTCGCTCCAGGATGCAACGTGGGATAATTATTCCTGTTCCTGTTCTACAAATTTCAAGCTGTAAAGAATCGCTTCCAATTGCAACAATTGGTTGCGTTTCTTTTGGTTAGGCTCGTAGTAGTAGCCTTCCACCGTAACGAGCTTGCCCGTTCTGTCGTCAGCAAAAGTGTACGACACAAAGGGGCCGCCCATGTAGTCATTCTCCACATTCCACATGCCGCGCATTTCCATCGCATAACCTGCTGGAAAATCAGGGACATAAGTCACCAAAGGCGGCACAAACTCGGTTTCGGTGCTCATGTAGGAGCCTTCCGAAGGGCCAGGAATATACTTTTGCAGCATCATATTGCGCATGGCCACGAGGCTGTTCGTGCTGAACTGTGCCGTGTCGAGATAAGGTGTCTGGTAAATGAGGATACACGCACTCGAACGCTCCAATTCCTTGCGAAGCCACATGAAATCAGGCTCGTTCTTGGCGATATAAAAGCCTTGCGGGACGGTCAACGTGAACCCCATTTTCTCGGCAATAGCGTTGGTGACGTTGTTGTCAACGGAAGGCCTGAACACGCTCATAATGCGTTCGCGTTCCACTTTGTCGTACCAAAGCTTGTACACTTCCTTTTGAGAATCAAACAGTTCCACCCATGAAGCGACATCAGGTGCCGTGATTTTCACATAGCGTTGCGGCGCGGCCCAAAGGTCTTCGGCGGTCTCGGCCTTGGCTTTTTCAAAGCTGGGATTAATCTCCACCTCAAGGATGCACTTGTGCTTCTTGAACATGTCCGAAAAGCCCGAAACATTGATGTGCGCCAAGTCGTTCATCGCCTCAGGCTGCGGCAAACCGTATTGGTAATCAAGGAAATAGTGTCGGATGGAATCGCCGATTCTGCCGTCCCATTGTTCAACATTTTGAGTGACGACCAAAATTTCGGCAGTGCCACCCGCCGAACGGTCTTTTTTCGCCGTTCTCGGCTTGTCGGTGCAGGCCGCAAGGAGGGCAAGAGTCAGGAGAAGAAGGGTTGTTTTTTTCATAGCTGTTCAGTTTAGTTGATTTGTTATATGTCTGCTGTAGGTCACGACCTATGGTTACGGGATGTTGCGTCCCGTTGGGACGCGGGGTTATTTCTTGATTTTCAGCTTTTGTCCAACCTTGATATTGTTATTCTTCAGGCCGTTCCATTTCTTGATTTGATTGGCACTGCAACCATATTTCCGTCCAATCGAGGAAAGGGTCTCGCCTTTTTTCACCGTGTGTGTCTTGACGGTCGATGACGAAGTCTGACCGCTCGACTTCCCTGAAGATTTCGACTTCCCAGCCTGAGCCATAGGGGCGCCCGAACGGTAGATGACCAATTTCTGACCCACGTGAATCGTATCTTTTCTCAGGTGGTTCCATTGCTTGACATTCGACACACTGACATGGTATTTCTTCGCGATGCTGCCCAGACTTTCGCCTTTTTTCACCGTGTGCGTGAAGCTGTCGCTCACCTCTTTCACCTGCTCGACGATTCTCTCTTGGGTAATGGCTGCCGTAGACTTATAATTGTAAATGCTGTCCTCCAACTGCACAAAACGCAGCGCATATTTCATAGGCAGGCGCAAAGCATAGGGATTGTCGGACGAGGCGGGGATAATTCGCTTAGTGTATTGCGGGTTGAAGAACACGATGTCCTCCATCGGGACACCCACGCACTCGCTGATTTGGTCGAAGGCAACATGGTCGCGCACCATCACGGTGTCGGTGCCATGCATCAGCAAGCCCGGATTGATGGGATAAAGGTTGTGCTCGGTGGCGAAGTTCATCACATAGGTCACAGCGATGAAAGCCGGCACATAACCGCGCGTCTCCTTGGGCAGATAAGGCCAAATTGCCCAATAGTTCCTCACGCCTCCAGCGCGCAAAATGGCCTTGTTGACCGTGCCTGGACCCGAATTATAGGCCGCCAACACAAGGAACCAGTCGCCGTAACGGGCATACAAGCTTTGCAAGTATTGGCAAGCCGCCACGGTTTCCTTCATTGGGTCGTAACGCTCGTCGAGCAATGAGGTGACTCTCAAACCATAATCCTTGCCCGTAGCGAGCATGAACTGCCACAAGCCTTTGGCACCAGCCCGCGAACCCGCCGTGGGATTCAGCGCCGACTCCACCATGGCCAAATACTTCAATTCAAGCGGCAGATTGTATTTGTCAAGCAAGTCCTCGAACAGAGGGAAATAAACATGGGAAAGGCCCAACATGCGACTTGATTGCGTCCGGCGACGGTTGGCATACAGGTCAATAAACGATTTCACGTGGGTGTTGAACGTCAGCGGAATGGTCGTTTCGCGTGCCAAAGCCTCAATGCGTTGCGCATAGATGGAATCGTCAAAAACGGGTATCTCGTATGGTTCATAACCATACACGTTCATCACCGCCGAATCGATGTCAAGATAAATGTCTTTGAAATAGGTAATGCTACTCACCGCTTCCAACATTTCCATCACCGTCGACTCTTCCACTACAGCTTTCCCCGAGTTCAAGTCCTTGATTTCCTGCTCGTCATATTCCATGTCAATGCTATCATTGACGGTATTCAAAGTGTCGACTGTCTGAGCGAAAAGGTGCGACAAAGGCAACCATAGCATTAATATAAGGTACGTTCTTTTCATAAAAACAAAGGGGTTATCTGTTTAAAATAAACGGCAAAAATAACAGAATATTTTCAAAACCGTCAAAACAATCCGCATTTTTTGGAATCAAAGAATATTCAACCGATTGGCATCCTGTTTGACGAAGATGGCCAACATAATGGTGAAGGCCAACATGCTTGACCCACCATAACTCAAGAATGGCAATGGGATACCAATGACAGGCATCAAGCCGATGGTCATGCCGATATTGATAGCAACGTGTACAAACAGTATTCCAGCAATGCCATAACCATAGACACGACTGAAAGTAGATCGCTGACGCTCGGCCAACACGATAAGCCGCACAAGCAAAGCCACATAAAGCAGCACCACAACCGCTGTACCCATGAAACCACCCTCCTCTCCTATCGTACAGAAAATGAAGTCAGTGTGCTGCTCGGGAACAAAGTCGTATTTGGTCTGGGTGCCTTGTAGAAAGCCCTTCCCCGTCAAGCCGCCTGAGCCGATGGCGATTTTCGACTGGTGTACGTTGTAACCGTCACCTTTGGGGTCGTCTTTCATACCAAGAAGCACCTCAATTCGCGAACGCTGATGGTCCTGAAGGACGTTGTTGAAAGCGTAATCGACCGAAAAAACGAAGCCGAACATGAAGACAAAAACAGCAATCATCGGGATAAAGCCACGCTTTCTGGACAGAAAGAAAAAAGCCAAAGCCAAGACAAACAATACTCCAAGGATAATGAACATGGTTTTTTGTCCCCAAAGCAGTGTCAGAATGAAAAACAATACTGCCGTCACGCCGCACAGCATCAAGAACCCCGCTCCAAGCATCCCTTCCCGATAGAGCACAAAAATGAACGAAACAAAAACGATGGCCGATCCCGTGTCGTTTTGCATCAACACAAGAACCATGGGGATGAGGATAAGGGCATAGGAAACGAGGCGATCTCTGCGTTTTTTTAAATCCACGCCAAGACGGTCGAGGTAGCCCGCCAAAGCCAAGGCCGTAGCCATTTTTGCAAATTCAGATGGTTGGAACTTTATAGGGCCAAAGTTAATCCAAGATGTGGCACCATTGGTTGCCTTGCCATATACCAACACCGCAAACAATGCTATCAAAACGGCAATATAAATCCACAGCGAAAAGGCGTTGAAGAACTTGGCATCGATGAGCAGAATGACAAAGCCGATAAACACTGCCGCACCAATCCAAATCAGCTGTTTGCCGTATTCCATCGAGAAATCGAAAATGCTGGGATGTAATTCATTATATTTGGCCGAAAAAATACTGAACCATCCAATAATGGCCAAAGCAAAGTAAATCAGCACCGTAACCCAATCTATTTTCCCAATGATTTTATTCCTATTGTCGTTTTCGTTGATCATCTCTCGTTCTTATATGTGATTCGTCCTTCCATCATACGTTTTTCCAAATCCTCACGCACGCTATAGCCACGGATGTATTTCTCTATCATCAAGCTGGCGATAGGCGCTGCCCAAGTGGCACCATAACCGCCGTTTTCGATAATGACAGCTAGGGCAATTTTAGGGTTGTCAGCTGGGGCAAATGCTATGAAATTGGAGTGATAATTGCCGTGCGGGTTTTGCGCCGTTCCAGTTTTGCCACATTGAGGGATGTCTTTCATCTCGTAACGCCGTGCCGTACCTGCCGGCCCGCTAAACACGGTGCGCAAACCGTCTTTCATCACCTTGACATGACGTTGTTCGATGCCTGAGTTGACTTTGGTCGTCATCACTTCGGGGATGGCCGTTGAATCGCCAAAACACTTGATGAGGTGGGGCGGGTAATAATAGCCTTCGTTGGCAATCAAAGCGGCGATGTTAGCCAATTGCAAGGGCGTCACCAAAACTTCACCTTGACCGATACCTAACGACCTGATAGTCACAGCGTTCCATTGATCCTTATACATTTTGTCATAATACTCGCGAGAGGGAATGTTACCCGAACGCTCGTAAGGAATATCGGTTCCAAAGGTGTGTCCAAGACCCAACTTGTAAGTCATATCCTTCCAATACTCGTAGCCTTTCTTCACACCGCCAAACTTGGGATTGTTAATAGTGGCCTTGAAAGATTCGTAAAAATAAGGATTACAGGAATTCATAATAGCATTGGCAAAATCGGGAGAACTACCGTGGTGGTGGGTGCATTTGATAGGCAGTGACCCAGGTCCATTGCAATGAAAAACGGTTTGTGGTGTAATGCTACCGCTTTGCATGGCGATCATACCGATGACGCTCTTGAACGTGGAACCTGGCGGATACGTACCACTGATAGCACGGTTGATAAGTGGTTTCATCGGGTCTTGCTGCAATTCTTTGTAATGGGCTCCACGCTCACGACCTACCAACAGATTAGGATCATAGGTGGGACTGGAAACAAATGCCAGGATTTGTCCTGTTTTTGGTTCAATGGCTACGATGGAGCCGATTTTGCCCACCATAAGTTGCTCGCCATAAGCCTGCAATTCGGCATCCAAACCGAGATAGATATCTTTTCCGGCCACCGGGTCACGATCGAGCTCACCGTCCATGAAACTACCCATTTCACGATTGTGTACGTCAACCATCACCACTTTCAAGCCCTTTTTGCCGCGCAGTTCCTTTTCATAGGAACGTTCGATACCTGACTTGCCAATGTAGTCACCTTGCTTATAATAGTCGTCTTTTTCCAGTTCATTCGGACTCACTTCGCCGATATCACCCAATGTATGCGCAGCAATAGCTTGGGGATAATGACGCACGGTACGCGTCTGAAAATAGAAACCCGGATAGCGGTATAACACCTCCGCTACATGCGCATAATCCTCTTTAGAGACCTGCGTCACGAAAGGCGTCGGTTTCATATACGACTCTTTCCGTGCTTTCTTCATCCGCTCAATGTACGATTCCTTTGTGATTTTCAACAGACGACAAAATTCCACCGTGTCGAAGGGATGCAAAGTGTCAACCTTACAAGCTTGCTTGGGCACCACCATCAGGTCATAAACTGCTTCGTTGAAGACCAAAAGTTGGCCATTGCGATCATATACCTTTCCTCGAGCGGGATATTGTGTTACGTAACGAAGCGCGTTGTTGTCGGCCATCGCTACATATTTTTTGTCGATTACTTGCAACCAAAACAATTTAGCCAAAAACGCCACACCAACGGCAACGAAAATGCCTATGATAAGAAACTTTCTCGTTGTCAAATTGTTACTATTCTGTCGCATGGCTAAAAAAGGTCGTTTTCACAATTGACAAAAGTAATGATTTTTCCATTTCCAAGCGTGATGAGGAAAATAATATTTTCGATTTTTCGTTTTTTATCCCGAAAAAAGTTGTGATAACAATAGTCCATATCTGAATTTTCTTTATTTTTGCACGATTTTAGACAGATGAAGCGAATAGTACCAGTCATAGTGATATTTTCATGTTTTGTCCTCCTCTCCTGCCAAAGACAGGTTGGCAAGAAAACCCTGCTTCAACGTAGTTTTTACAATGAAACTTGGGAACGCTTCGACTATGTACGCAATGACATCGCAATCAAAGCTGAAACCACATACGACTTAAGTTTGCACATCAGTTTCACTGACGATTATCCATATGACTATATTGACTTGATTTTCACGATTTTTACCAGCGATGGTGAACCCTATAGGAGCAAGGAATACAAACCAAAAGTGAAAGACGACAAAGGTCAATGGAGTTCGGAACTAAAAGACGGGTGCTACACTTTTACACTGCCCATCAACAAGCAGTTGCGCCTTGACACGCCTGGCACTTACTGCTTCCAAATCGAACAAAAAATGCCTATCACGCCTCTTGTCGGTGTCAAGGAACTGACCTTAATCAACAATGAATAATCAAATAAATGCAATATGAATCACATCAAAAGAATCAACAAGTACAGCAAATTAGGCATTATTGCTTTAGTTTTTGCCGCTGTCTTTGCCTCGTGCGTTCCGCAAAAGAAGATGCTTTATCTGAAAGACGCTGAAATGGTTGCCGAAAGGCTTTCCAAAGAATACGTCAACGACCGCACACTCAACTACAAGCTTCAACCCGGAGACAATCTTTACATCCGCGTTATCAACACCATCGACGAAAGAAGCGCCGCTTCACTTAACGGTGAAACTTCTATGAGTCGAGCCAACTATTTGACTAACGATGCTAGCATCTACCTTCAAACTTACACTTTAGACGAGCAAGGTTACATTGACTTTCCTCTTACAGGAAAAATCGAATTGAAGAACTTGACCATCGATGAGGCTAAAGAAAAAATGCAGACCGCTCTCAACCAATATGTCAACCAAACCATGCTTGTTGTCAAATTGGCCAACTTCAATATTACTGTTCTTGGCGAAGTGACCAAACCTGGCATGTACAAGGTCTACCAATCGCAAATCAACTTATTTGAAGCCATCTCATTGGCTAGCAATATGACCAATTTCGCCAAAAAGGACGAAGTGAAAATTATCCGCCAAACCGATAATGGTTCTGAAATCATCACCGTAGACATGGGTCAGGCTGACATTTTATCATCGGATTACTATTACTTAAAGCCTAACGACATCATTTACGTTGAGCCGATGGCCGCCAAGCAATGGGGCTTCACCACATTCCCATATTCAACTGTCATTTCCTTATCATCGTTGGCAGTTTCAATCATTACAATGTATATGAATATGAGATTATTAAGCAAATAAAAAATAAAAAAATAGTAGATAATAAAATACAAAATTCATCATGGCAAACGACGACTACACATACAAAACATTTCAAGAAGATGATGAGCATCAATATGATGGTTTTAAAAAAATAGCATATATTTTCCTTGATAATTGGTATTTATTTGTGATAGCTGCAGTTGCGGCTCTTGCTATAGGTTTCGTCATCAATCGGTATTCAACAAAGGTGTACCAGACTCGCGGTACTGTCATTGTTAAAGATCAACGTACAGGTATTGATCCAACCGAGATTATGACCAATATATATACCGGCAATGGAAACAATGTTGAAAACGAAATCGCAATTCTCCAATCTTATATGCTTACTGAACGGGTGGTCAAGAAAATGGGTATCGAAGTATCGTATTATGGCAGAGGGAGAATTAAAGGTTCCGAGTTGTACCAAGACGAGGTACCATTCGTAGTGGAATTTGACCGCACCGTGCCACAAGCAGTGGGTTTGGTGTATAATACCGCTTTCACTGATGGAGAGCATTTCACCCTCTCTGCTAAAGGAAAAATCTATTCCCTTTATGATTACATTCTTGAAAAAAGTAACAATGACAGCGTGTATGATTTTGAATTTACCCAAGAGTTCAAACTAGGTGAATGGTTTGAAACAGGATACAACCGTTTGCGTGTTGTCCTCAAAGATAATTATAGTCCCGAGGATTTATCCAGTAGGAAGATTTCTTTCTGGCTCAATAGTTATCCCGACTTGGTTAAACAGATGAAGAGTTTTTCTGTTAATACTATTAACAGGCAATCTTCAGTTGTAGCTGTTACCATGACAGGTTTCAATAAGCAAAAGATTGTGGATTTCACCAACATGCTTATGTACGAATTCGTGATGAGGGGCTTAGAAAAGAAAAATATGATTTCAGACAACACTATTGTATTTATCGACAAAGAGTTAGGAGATATTCAAGAATTGCTGACCGCTGCCGAAATTGAGTTGAAAGACTTCCGCACTCAAAACGACCTCACAAATTTCGATGTACAAGCCAATCAAGCCTATAGTAGACTACAAGCCTTGGACAAGGAACGGGCGGAAATGCAAGTAAACGTCAAGATTTATAAGCGCTTGCAAGATTATATTAAAGTACAAATTGATGACCCAGAGAATCTTGCAGCTCCCAGTACAATGGGTATAGCAGACCCCTTGCTCAACCAGTTAGTGAGAGACCTTGTCTCCTTGTCGCAGACCAAGGCAACGCAATTGCTTACCCAAACCGAACAACACCCTCAGATTGTGAAGCTCAACGAACAGATCGTCACCACCAAAAAAACTTTGCTCGAAACGGTGAATAACCTCGTACTGAACGCCCAATTGAGTCTCAACGAAATCGAGAAACGTATCTCACAAATCGAGTCAGAGACGAGGGTGTTGCCTGAAAAGCAGCGTCAACTGTTAAGCTACCAACGTAATTTCAATTTAAGCGATGAGACATACAAATATCTGATGCAGCGTCGTGCCGAAGCTCAAATTCTGAGAGCATCCAATACCCCAGACAATGAAGTCCTTGATGAAGCACGACTTGTACTTGTTAAATTAATCAAACCACGAAGATCTGTGAATTATCTCATTGCCCTCATTCTTGGCTTGATGATTCCAGCCTTGTACCTTTTCTTGAAAGAAATTTTCAATGTTTCCATCAGCGACCGAAATGACATTGAAAAATTGACCCAGTTCCCCATTATTGGACAGAGATCCCAAGTAGGTGATAAAGATCCCCTCGTGGTCATCAACAAGCCAAAAGCACCTATTGCAGAGTCGTTCCGCTCCATACGTACCAATGTCGAGTTCCTCACCCAAGGCAAGACAAAGACTACTATTCTCGTCACAGGTGACATCCAAGGTATTGGAAAAACCTTCTGTAGTATCAACATAGCATCCATCTATGCATTATACAACAAAAAGACCGTTCTGCTCGGCTTTGACATGAGAAAGCCTAAGCTGTTCCAAGAGTTCAACCTGACCAACAACATTGGTTTAAGCTCCTTCCTTTCCAACAAGGAACCATTGGAAAACATCATCCAACCTTCGAGAAAGACTCCAAATCTCGACATCATCACTTCTGGTCCCATTCCGCCCAACCCCGCCGAATTGATTGCCTCCAAGAAATGCGACGAACTCTTTGAGAAACTAAGAGAAATGTACGATTATATCATCATTGATACGCCGCCTTTGGGCCTCGTTACTGACTCATACTTACTGATGCGCCATAGCGATGTCAATCTGTTCGTCGTGCGTCAAAACCATACCAACAAGAACATCTTCGGCAGTATTATCAAGGACATTGAGAATCGTGGTATTGAGATGGCCATCGTTATGAATGGCATCCAGGCAGCCAAAGGCTATGGCTACCGTTACGGCGGTCGTAGATACGGATACGGTTATGGCGGCTACGCCTATGCCTATGGCGGCTATGGCTACGGCAAATATGGATATAGCGAAGATTCGGCAAGTTATTATGGTGAAGATAATGAAAGCGAAGGCGATAAGAAAAAGAAACACCGCCATCACCACCATCACAGCAGCGAGAAATGAGTTCTGACAAGCATTGGTATGCGCTTTATGTCAGGTCGCGGTCGGAAAAAAAGGTGCTGATGCAACTTGATGATATGGGGGTAGAAGCCTTTCTACCCCTTATCACTCGAATCAAACAGTGGAGCGATCGCAAGAAAAAAGTGGAAGAACCGCTGTTCAAGTCATATATCTTCGTGCATTCTACCGCGAAAGACCACTACCCTATCCTGAACGTCTATGGCGTGGTGAAATTTGTCACTTTTGAACACAAAGCTGTTGTGGTTCCTGACAACCAAATCATTGCCATCAAATGCTATATTGACGATTTTGAGGAAGAAGAATCCAGCCTGAAAAATACAGAGCTTAAAGAAGGTCAGATGGTACGAATTACCGCTGGCCCAATGATGGGTCTTATTGGAAAACTGCATTCCGTGAAGGACAAAAAACGACTTACAGTTTATATCGAGGCTGTTGGACAATACATCTCCGTAAGTATTCCTCGGACGAAAATCGAGCCAATTACCGAAAAAGCCGTCGAAAAATGAGTCACAAAATTGTTTGTATTTTAAAATAATACTATTTTTGCACAATAAATCAAACAGAAAGAATATGGATACAGAGAAGAAAAACAACAAAACCGTCCTTTACGCTGTGCTGGGAGCTTTGGCCGTGGCTATTGTCGCTCTCATCATCGCATTGGTACGCATGGCTTCGGTAAAAAGTGACCTCAAGGATTTGGAAGCCGAAAAGGAAATGCAACGTGTTGATTTCCAAGCCGAGGTCGACAGCTTGTTGCGTGTTCACAACGAACTCAAGGAAAGCTATGGCGAATTAAGTGCCGAGCTGGCCGAAAAAGACAGCATCATCCAAGCCGATGCCGTTGAAATCAAAAAACTCCTTGACTCGCAGTGGGACTACAACCGCATCAAGAAGAAAGTGGCTTCTTTGCAAGCCATCTCACAAAAATATGTGCGCCAGATGGATTCGCTTTATACCGTCAACCGTGAGTTGGTGGCCGAAAACGAACGCATCCGTGAGGAATACCAAGCCGAAAAACGGCAAAACTCCAACCTGACCCGCCAAAAGGAGGAACTGGCTAACAAGGTGAATCTGGCTTCAACCTTAAAAATCTATAGTCTGACAGCCAATCCGGTCTATTTCAAAGGCGGAAGCAAAGAAACCCAAACCAACAAAGCCAATCGCACCGAACGCGTCAAGATTGACTTCACACTTGCTCAAAACGACCTTGTGCAGGCAGGCACCAAATTGTTCTATGTCCGCATCGCCGATCCCGACAAAGCCATCATTTGCAAAGGCACTGGTGATGAATACGCATTTGAATCCAACGGCGAAAAGCTCCAATACACCGAAAAGGTCACGGTCAATTACGACAACAAAGAGAAAGACGTACGTGCCTATTATATCAAGCCTTCAGGCATTCAGATGCAGCCAGGCTATTACTTCGTTGACATTTACGAACAAGGCGGCAAACTGGTCGGACAGACCTCGTTTGAACTAAGATAATGAAAGCAATTGCTTATTTAAGCCGACCCGACAAGGTCGGCTTTTTTATTGCATGACGGTTTTCAGCACCTCGTGTGAATGAAAATCCTTCATTACTGGGGCGTGCAACCGCATAAAGATTATGAGGCCATCAAGCAACTCGCGTCGCTGCGACAAAGACAAACTTATTGCACACACTTCATCAATACTCCTACCCAACAGGCTACCAAACAAAGCCGCCACTTCAGACCCCAAATAATAAGGATGCACTGGATAATCGTGCATAAAATGACCCTCCATCATGTCGAAACAATCACCTGAGTGCCAATTTGTTTGGGGATAAAACCCAAGAAACCGCGTCAATTCCAAAGTGAAAAACAAAGAGAAGTTAGCATAATGCGCTTCTACCAAATCAAGCCACTGCAGTGACTGCACAACAAAGTCATATAAGGGAACATTTTGCTCCTGAACCACCAAGGTTTTTGAAAGCAATTCGCTAGTGTACAGAACGATGGCACTTTTCTTCATCTCAAAAGGAAGGCTTCGGTAAACGCACGTAAGCTGTACATCCTTCAAGTAACCCAACGATGCAACAATGGGCTTGTCGGACTCCACGTAACTAATAATGTTCAGATTTTGGAAAAGCGCAACCTTGTTCTTTGCATTGTGGTTGAAGGCTCCCTTCACCATATACGATCGCAAGCCGAAATCACGAGTGAATACTTTGACAATCAGGCTTGAATCGCCATATCTAAGGCTTTGCAGGACAATGCCTTGTGTCTTGTTTCCCATCAGTTTAGGACGAGTATCTTTGTGGCAAACTTGTTTTTACCATCCTTGGTGCTGGTGAAAATCAGGTAGACACCAGGGCTGACTTTCTTTCCGTCAACGGTAGTACAGTCCCAAACAGCTTGGCCGCCTTCTGACATGAGTTGAGTGACAAATGCGCCATCAACCGTGGTAATACGAACCAGCGTATTGGCAGTCAGTCCCTTGATGCCCACATAACCCTCATAACCCTTAGGCACGGGATTAGGATAAGCCACAACGTCTGTCACTTCAGGTGAAGGCGGTGTAGACTGGGCGCGATAAGAAATGACCCCACTGCTCGTCCCGAAAAACACTTCGCCGTTGTTGTCGATGGCCATGGTGGTCACTGCGTTTTCAAGCAATGGGCTATTGTCTGTATTGAAATATTCCAATTGCGTCGCGTTTCTGTCTTGTGCCACCAAATAGACACCCGATTCGAGACCAAACCAAACATTATTTGATCCATCAACAGCCATGGAAAGCACTGTAGAACCGCTAAAAAGATAGTCGTATTGGTCAGTACCATCATTGCGTGGCACCCTTTTCTCTACGGCATCAAAGTTTGAGCCGTCGAAAATCTTTTTTGAGTCGCTGATTAGGCAGGGGCCGTTGTCTGTGCCAATCCAAACGACACCGTCTCTATCCACGGCAAGGCTCTTCACCGAGCCAAACAAACCGCCACTGCCCGCAGCAGTATTGAGGGTTTTCGCCACATCGTCAGCGGTATTGTCAAGCGTACCATTATCGTTGAATACGATGATATCGCCACTACGCCTTATGAGCCATTTGTAGTCGTTATCGTCCACCATAAGCGTGCCGACATCAATACCAGCGAGGCTTCCTCCCATGTTGAATGAGCGCCAAGTTCCATTAGGCCGCATCACAGAGAGGAGGTTGGTGGCTCCTGAATTGGCCACCCAAAGATTGCCGTGGCTGTCAAAAGCAAGGCCGCTGATGAGGATTTTTGACGGGTCAGACGTCCAATAATCGAGAGAGCTATTATCAGCGTTGTAGACTTCGCTCAGTTGGCCATCCTTGAATTTCAGAAGTCCGTTGCCCCATGTGCCAACATAAGTCACTGAAGGGTCAGATGGATTGGTAACACTACACACCATATCCGAATAGCTGTCGAGATCGGGCATGTTGTCAGCATTGAAAACCGTCCAAGAACCATCGAATCGAGCCACGCCGTCCCTTATGTAACGCTTGCTCCAGTCGGCGGCATAGCCACCCGTAGCAATCCAAACCTGATCGCCACATGATTGTAGTTGAAATACATTCTTCGAAGCTGGGCCGTTGGGCAACACGTCCATGTTGTTCCAACCGTTGTCAGACTTGATCAAACCGCGCTTGGCATCGCCAATCCAATAGTTTCCAGCATTGTCGATGGCTGTCGAAAGCGGCTCAATGCTACTGCCAGGCATATAAATCTGCATGGTTTGGGTCATGTTCCTGTCGTAAATGTTGATAGAATATTTGTTGGTAACGACAAAACAATCCTCATAAGCGCGAAGCTCATTTTTCTGACTCACGCTCTGCTTATCGAAATAACCCCAGTGGTTGCCATCGAAAACAAACAACGTGTCGGCATTGAAACCACCGTCATAGTTCAGATATAGTTTTCCGTTGAACACTTCCATCTCAGTATACGCCAAATGCGGATAGATCAACGAATTATCAAAACTCCACGAGGTGTAGTTTGCCAAATTGGGTGCGTCAAGCCTGGCACGATATACGCCATTGTCCGTGCAAGCATAAATCATGCCGTTGAAAAACTCTATGTCTGTAACATTTACCGCATCACCTTGATTCCCAATGTAATAAGTATCCTTTACCTCCTCTTTCTTTAAATCGAACACTACAATACCGAAACCACAGGCAAGGTAAGCCAAATCGCCATCGAAAAATACGCTATTAATACTTTTGTTACCAATAATGGTCTTGTCCTTGATATCGCTCATGTTCTTGATGGTGCCATCGTAATAAATGAGGTCGACATTGGCGTTGGTGTAGGCCACAAACAGTTTACGTTGGCTCGAGTTGTAGCGTATCGTGCTGATGCCGATATCCGATAGGCCTTTCACCTTGTTCAGGATGTTGATGGAGTTATCTTCTTTGTCATAATAGAACAGCTCATATTCCGTGGCAGCATAGACTTTCTGCCCAATAGGCTCAACACCAATCACTTTCTGATACGGGAGATGAGTGCGCCATTTGCCGATGGAAATGCCGTTTTGGGCGAAGAGATTGGCCGAAACGAACCACGAAGTTATGATGAGGGTAAAAATCTTCAAGTATTTCATACAATGTAATTTTAGGCGGTAAAAATACAAATTTATGGGATGATAACGCTGTTTTCGTCGAAATGTTTTAACTTTGCAGGAAAAACTGAACAAAATGAAAAAATTATTCCTTTCCATCTTTGTCATGGCATTGACATTCAATGTGGTGGCAACCAATGTTTGGGACGGCTCATCTGAGTCATGGACCCAAGGTGACGGCACGTATTACAATCCTTACCGTATTGAAACGGCGGCACAATTGGCCTATCTCGCTGAGAAAGTCAACGAGGGCTACCAGTCCACGGGACAAGGCGTTTTTGAGGGAGAACGGTTTTTGCTCATGGACGACCTTGACCTGAACAATCTCAACTGGACACCCATCGGCAATGTTGATTACGACATGAACGGTTTTTACTTTGCTGGATTTTTCGATGGCGCCTATCATCAGGTTGAGAATCTTCAGATTCAGACTAATGCCGATGTGTCGGGTTTGTTTGCTGCTGTTGGTGGCGAAGTGGGCTGCGTTTGCAATCTTTCGGTTAGCGGCACGGTCAATTCTACAGGCATAGGTGCCTCGGGTGTGGTGGGTGGTATCGCCGGCCATGCTGTAGTTAGCCGATGCTGTTTCTCGGGCTCGGTCAGCGTGACCAATATCGGCAACTTCTGCGGTGCTGCTGGTGTTGTGGCAGGTGTCCAAAACGGTCGCGTGATTGAGTGCTCGTCGTCGGCAAGCATAACGGTTACCAATACCAATTTCATGGGTGCAGCTGTGGCTGGTGGTGTGGTATGCTTTGCACGTGAAGACGCTTTTATTCAGCATTGTTATAATACTGGAACAGTCACGGCAAGTGCCATGTTGATGGGCATTTCTGCTGGCATTTTGGGTGCCACGGTGGAGTCGGCGAATGTCAATATCTATTCCAGTTACAATGTCGGATCAATCAGCGGCAGCACTTCGGGAGGTGTTTTCGGTATGGTCAGTCCCATCGACCCGACTAAGGCAGAGAACGAAATACAAGTCTCCAATTGTTACTTCCTCACCTCGGCAAGCGGTAACAACGGTTACGGCACAGGCATGGCTGCCGAAGAGATGCAGACCGAGGAGTTCAAGAACCAACTCGACCAGAGCGCACATGCTTTCGTGATGGACAACGGTACCAACAACGGCTACCCCATTCATGGTTTGGCAAGTTTTGTGCTTTTTGAGGCATCTGACATCACCCCACACACGGCCATGTTATCTGCTTGGATTCACGAGGGCAACGATTATTTTGCGAGGGCTTATTTCAAGTATCATAAACTGGACGACACCGACTGGATTGAGGTGGATGTGACCACCGATGGCTATGTGGAGGCCGTTCTCGAAGAGCTTGAGGAGGATACTTATTATGAGTATACTATGGTCTGTGAGTTTGGCGACAGCATTTGGTTAGAATGCGGTCCGTTCAAGATCTTCCAAACAGGCTACGATGCTGTCAATGAAAAAGTGCTCTCGGTAATGGTTTATCCGAATCCTGCTTCGGAAATGCTTTATATTCAAGGTTTTGAGTCTAAGGAAGTGCAAGTTTTCAATGCGCTTGGCCAAAAGGTAAAGACCTTCAAAAACGTGAATGAAATCAATGTCAGCGATTGGGTTGAAGGCATGTATTTGCTGCGCATCACTGCTGCTGACGGGAAGGTTTTTGAGCAAAAAGTTTCAGTAAAGTGACAACCATTGGTGCAAACAGAAAACCCCTAACTTGTTTTTCAGCGGGTTAGGGGCTTTTTCTGTAGCCCAACTAGGACTCGAACCTAGATTTAAAGTTTAGGAAACTTCCGTTCTATCCCTTGAACTATTAGGCCATTGGTGAAAACCGCTGCAAAGGTACTACTTTTTCTGGAATGTCGGCATGTGTTTTTGAAAATCGTTTTGCCATATCATTGTTTGCAGGCCTCAATGGGTATGTCATAGGAAGGCCTTTGAAGCCATGTCATTCCTGCGGTGGGCGGTGCGGTAGTGTGGAATCTATGGTTTCAAGGGCCGTCATGTATGGTTCTTGCTTTTTGTGCCGCCGTGCACAGATTCCCTCTCTCGCACAAGCCTACGTTGGAATGACATGCACGGCTGATTTTACTTCAATTCCAAAACAATAGGGCAATGGTCAGAATGCATCACCTCGGGCAAAATGCCGACGTTGGCAATGCGGTCACGAAGGTTGTCAGTCACCATATGGTAGTCGATGCGCCAACCGAGGTTTTTTGCACGGGCACCAGCGCGGAAACTCCACCAGCTGTATTGGTTGGGTTCCTTCACCAAATGGCGAAAACTGTCGATGTAGCCATCACTGAGGAAGTCGGTCATCCATTGCCGTTCTTCGGGCAAGAATCCTGACGATGTGTCGTGCTTTCTCGGGTTGTTGATGTCGATGTCCTCGTGACAGATGTTGTAGTCACCAGAGAGCACGAGGTTGGGACGTTCTTTGCGCAACTCATTGACATACTTGCGAAAAAAGTCGAGCCAAACCATCTTGAAGGCTTGGCGTTCGTCACCCGTAGTGCCCGAGGGATGATAGACGCTTACCACCGACAAGTCACCGAAATCAGCACGTAGAAAGCGGCCTTCATTGTCGTAAAGTGGATTGCCCATGCCGTAAACGACATTGTCGGGTTCCTTTTTCGTAATCAGGCCTACACCGCTGTAGCCTTTTTTCTGTGCGGGAAACCAATAATGGCGGTAGCCCATCATCTCAAAATCCATCAAAGGAATCTGGTCGGGCGTGGCTTTCAGTTCCTGGAAGCAGAGCACGTCGGGCTGATAGTCGCTAATCCATTGCAGCAGACCCTTGTTGATGGCTGCGCGGATGCCGTTCACGTTGTAGCTGACAATTTTCATCGCGTTAAATTGTTTATTGATTTGACGGTGCGAAGATAGGGAAAAATCTCTACTTTTGCCGTATAAAAGTTGAAATCCATGCCCAACCTCAACATCGCCTACATCCAAGCCGACCTGAAATGGGAGGACAAAACCGCTAATTTACAGCATTTCAATGATTTACTAAAACAAGTGCAGCCCGAAACGGACTTGATTCTCTTGCCTGAGACCTTTACCACGGCCTTCCCCGTCAACCCAAAACAGTTTGCCGAGACCCTTGATGGTCCGACCATGCAATGGCTGAAAAACCAAGCCAAGGCCAAAAACGCCGTGATTTGCACCACATTCCCTTTGGACATTGATGGGCATTATTACAACAGCCTCGTTTGGATGCGACCTGACGGTAGCTATGAACTGTACTTCAAGCGGCATACTTTTACCATGGGTGGTGAAGACCAATTAGTAGAACGCGGTGATAAACAATTGATTGTAGAACTCAAAGGCTGGCGCATCAGGCCGATGGTGTGTTACGACATCCGTTTTCCCATTTGGGCAAGAAACCGTTACGCAAACGGTCAGTATGAGTATGATTTGGGGTTCTATCTCGCCAATTTCCCCGATTCGCGGATGGTAGTTTGGAACACGCTTCTCGTGGCTCGCGCCATCGAAAACCAAGCCTATTGGATTGGCGTGAACCGTGTCGGCGAAGATGCCAACGATTTACATTACAGCGGTGAATCACAGGTGATTAACTCCCGTGGCGAGATTATTTCCAAAGCAGAACCTTATCAGGAAGCTGTGCTGCACTGCACTTTGGATTATGAAAAGTTGCAGCATTTTCGGGAGAAGTTTCCTTTGGGACCGGATTGGGATGGGTTTGAAATCAGTTTGTAAGGATTGCTTATCAACTGCCGAGAGTTTCTCGGTTGTTCAACTTGTGCAATAAACGCATAGATTGGTAACTATCGCAAAAAATGCGACAGTTGAAAAGTTTTCAGTTGTCGCATAATTTGCGATAACTAAACGAAAAATCATTACTTTTGTCGGATAATCTACCATTAATTATGCAGCAAACCGGGGAAATTATATTGTATCAACATGACGAAAATGTACAACTTGAAGTTCGCTTGGAGGAGGAAACTGTCTGGCTTAACCGTCAGCAAATGGCTTTGTTGTTTGACAGAGACATCAAAACCATAGGTAAGCATATTAATAATGCGCTTGTTGAAGAATTATTAGGTCTTCCAGTTGTCGCAAAATTTGCGACAACTGCTACAGATGGCAAAACTTATTTAGTTGAGCACTATAATTTGGACATGATTTTATCCATTGGCTATCGGGTAAAATCACAACGCGGTATCCAATTCCGCCAATGGGCCAATAAAGTTCTAAAAGACTATTTACTAAAAGGCTATTCTCTGAATCAACGACTTATAAAAATCGAAAACCAGTTGGAAAACCAACAAAACCTGCTCGCTGAACACTCCGAAAAGATAGACTTCTTTGTCCGCACCTCGCTTCCACCTGCCGAAGGTATCTTCTATGAAGGCCAAGTGTTTGATGCCCATGTTTTTGTCAGCGATTTGATTCGCTCCGCAAAAAACAGCATCACTTTGATTGACAATTATATAGACGATACTGTTTTGAAACTACTTGACAAGCGTTCTGCGGGTGTAAAAGCCACCATATACACCCGTCAAATAAGTCCCACTTTACAAAACGACATCAACTTGCACAATACACAATATGAGCCAATTGATGCCATAGAATTTGCCCAATCACACGACCGCTTCTTGATGATTGACGAAACCGTATATCACATCGGCGCATCAATGAAAGACTTGGGCAAAAAATGGTTCGCTTTCAGCAAGATGGAGATTACTTCGAGCCAACTTCTATCCAAAATGTAAAAATATGGCCTTTAGCGTTTTCTCCGACGAGTACTATATGAAACAAGCCTACCAAGAGGCTCAACTGGCCCTTGAAGCCGACGAAATCCCCATCGGGGCGGTGGTGGTGTGCAATAACAAAATCATCGCCCGCGCTCACAACCAAACGGAAACCCTCAACGACGTGACCGCTCACGCAGAGATGCTGGCCATCACTGCCGCAGCCAACGCTCTGGGTGCCAAGTATCTGGACGAATGCACACTCTACGTCACCTTGGAGCCTTGCCCCATGTGTGCTGGAGCCTTATGTCATACCCATATCGGTAAAATCGTTTGGGCCGCCAACGACCCGAAAAACGGTTTCTCGCGTTTCGGCAACATGCTGCATCCCAAAACTAAAACTGAAACAGGTGTGATGCACGACGAATGTCTTGCCTTACTAACGGATTTCTTCAAGAAGAAGAGATGAAGTTTTCATGCAGAAACAGTGTGCTGGAATCAACTTTTTTGCGCAAAATCACTATTTTCGCGCAATTATTTTGGCAGTTTTGTTGATTAATAAGGTATTTTTGCACATTAATAGAAACAAACCCATGATTGGACCTCAACTGCTCATCGTAGCCGTCATTGTCATGTTCGTGATTGCATTCATCATCACGATGGTACTGCTAAATGCCAACGCGAAAAAGATAATTGACATCAATTCGAAGTTGGTGGAGAACCAAAACACTCTATTGGAACATAACAAGCAGCAAGAAGACACGTTGGAAAAACGAATCAACGAACTGGAAGAACAACTGAAGCAACACATAGAGGATGAAGTGACACTGCTACAGGAGCAGACACGACAGCACCGCGAGCGTATCGAATTAACCACCAACATGAGCAACGAGGAACTGATGGCATGGATAGATCAGGAAATGGACGAGAGGCAACTCTACACCGATACCAATCTGACATTGAAGATGATGGCCAAATCACTCGGTCTGACACAAAGACGATTGGGGGCTTTGTTCAAGAACAATGAGAAGTACAACAACTTGGCCGATTATCTGAACGAGAAGCGTTTCCTCTTGGCTTGCCGCCTGCTACGCGAAAAGCCCAATTGGACCATCGAAGCTGTTGGGGCAGAGGCGGGGTTCGGTGGTCGCCGCACTTTCCAGATGGAAGTGAAACGCCGTCTCGGCATCACGCCCTTGCAATACCGACAAGGCATGGAGAATGTGATCGACCAAGAAACGTCAGCGCAAGTTTCAGATTAATACCCTTCTCTGCACCCAAGCATAAATCACTATGACAGCAATGGTGGGAATCTCCATCGGCAGGTTGGCCAGGCCATTCTCTGGGCCAACAAGCAGAAAGGAAACAACGGGAATAATGCTGGAAATCAAGATGTAAAGCACCATCCATAACCCTACTTGACGCAGCCTCCCACGGTAGTTAAAGATGATGGAGCAACCAAAAGGCAAATAGATCAACATTAGTGAAACAGCCACAGGTAAGCCTATGGAATACATGATAGCTGGAATCAGCTCCGTTATGAACCCAGCGAGATTCAGTGCTATGACTATCCACCACCACACCGTGAACGGACGATACAGCGGCTTCATGCCTCGCATTAGGCCAACATACATCACCACAGCCCCAAAAGTCTGAACGATGCCTCGCGCCCACGAAAGATGCGCGTCGTTCATCCAATGCAAAAGCGGCGCCCAGTTGAGGACGGCCTGCAACAGATAACACACAAAAGCCGCCTCAATGAGCCAACCTGGCAAGCCGCTGTCCACATGATTCACAAGAGACTGGCTCTCAATACTCTTCACCTTCTTGATGGGGGTTTGATTCTTCGTTTCCATGGCTGCAAAAGTACAATTTTATTGCGAGAACAAGCAAAAACCATCATTTGTCATAAAACAATTTGCCCGACCTCCATTCGTGAAGGTCGGGCAAAGAAAAGGTAAAATCCTCACAGAGTCTTAGTTAACCGACAAGGTATAACTATAGCTCATTAAGTCGGGATGGTTGCCCATATATTCCAAGAATTTCTCTTTGGTAGGGAATGAGCGCACATAATGCTCTTGTGGCACTTGTGTACCACCACCCAAGATATAGACAAGCGCGTCATAATTAATCCTATCCTCAGGAAGATCCGCCTCATTGTACGTCGCAGTTCCTTCCAGTTTGGCTTCAAAAGGAGTCGTCACTGTAATTTCCTTTGACCAGGGCAAAGTGGGATCGTTCACTGTAACCATGGTTCCATTAGCATCCTTGTAACTGAAACTGAAGTGGAAGCAAGGCGAAATTACGAACGTTGTTGATGTCGTCTTATCCACATAGGTGTTATCCATTTTGTACACCACGGTTTTTGTCGTTGGTGTCGACGGTGTGTCAGGAGTTGAAGGCGTTGGAGTTTTTTTGCAGCCTGTCAGCATCATGCCACCAATAAGCAGGGTGGCGAGCAGAAATGTTACTTTTTTCATAGTAATTAAAGATTAAGCTTTCTTTGATAACATATTTTTCAGAAAATCAATTCGGTTCGATGGTCTTCGAGTAGCTGAACTTCAGGGAATTAGGATCCTCGGCCATGATCTGAATAAAACCGGGCTTGTCAATAGAATAGATTGCTCCCTCGTGTTGGAATTCAGCTCCATTCGTATAGAGATAATAGACGCAGCCATAAAACACTTGGTCAGGAAGATTGGCTTCGTCGTAAGTGGCATTACCTTCGATTTTGGCAGTGAAAGGAAGGTTCACGGTGATTTCAGGGGAAGTCCATGGCAGGGTAACATCGTTAACCGTGACCATTTGTCCATCAGCTCCTTGATAAGAAACAGTGAACTTGAAGCAATCCGAAGTTGTTTGCTGCAAACTGGTGTTGCCAAGTTTGTAAACAACTTTGGTGGCTGTCAGCTCCGGTTCAGGTGTAGGTGTTGGAGTTGGTTGCGGGTCTTTCTTGCAACCTGTCAGCATCATGCCACCGATAAGCAGGGTGGCAAGTATAAACATTACTTTTTTCATAATGATTAAATCAAGCTGTCTTTGATAAATACTTTTTTTTCAGAAAATCAATTCGGTACGAGAGTCTTCGAGTAATTGAACTTCAAGGTATTAGGATTCTCGGCCATGATGCTAATAAATTCATCCTTGGAAGCAGTATAGATTTCTCCCTCGTGTTGGAATTCAATTCCATTCATGTAGAGGTAATAAATGCAGCCGTAACTCACTGTGCTGGGAAGTTCGGCTTCATTGTAGATAGCATCGCCTTCGATTTTGGCAGTGAAAGGAAGTTTCACAGTGACTTCGGGGGAAGTCCAGGGCAGGGTAACATTGTTAACCGTGACCAGTTTTCCATCAGCTCCTAAATAAGAAACCGTGTACTTGAAGCAATTTGAACCTGTTTGCATCAAACCGACATTGTCAAGTTTGTAAGTCACTTTGGCGGTTTTCGATTCCGGTTCGGGTGTTGGTTGCGGGGCTTTCTTGCAGCCCGTCAGCATCATGCCACCGATAAGCAGGGTGGTGAGCAAAAATGTTACTTTTTTCATTTTTTAAAGTTTTAGAATGTTAAACAATAGATGTGATTAAAAGCGGTGCAAAAATAACGATTAAAACAGATTTGTATGACATCAATTTTTGGCAAATGGGTAAAAAACGTGTTTTTCTGCGCAAAATTGGATTTTCTGCGCAACAAAACAAAAAACAAAAGCCATATCAATCCTCTGAAATCTCGCTCATCATGTTGCGATAGGCCGAGAAAACATTGGCACGCGAGATGTAGCCCAAATACTTTCCACCTTGAATCACGGGGATGTTGTATTTGCCCGACTTCTGAAACTTGTGCACAATCTCCTCCATCGGCTCCTCGGGATGGATGACATAATCGGGAAGGACAGCAAAATTCTGGATGGACTGGTCGTAATAGCTCTCATCGAAGAGGATGGCGCGCACATCGTCGAACAGCACATGACCGCAGAAGAAACCTTCCTTGTCGACCACGGGGAAGATGTTGCGCTTCGAGGATGAAACCAAAGGCAACAAGTCGCGGAAAAGACTGTCTGGGTCAATGGGACTGAAATTGGTCTCTATCAACTGATTGATAGCCATCATGTTAAGAATGCTCTTATCCTTGTTGTGGGTCACTTCCACGCCTTTTTCAGCCACAGCATTGGTATAAATGGAGTGCCTAAAAAACAGTCTGTTGATGGCGTAGGCCAAAGCCGCGACAATCATCAGCGGAACAATAAGAGCGTAACCATTGGTGATTTCCGCAATAAGGAAGATGCCTGTCAACGGAGCATGGAGCATCCCCGCCACCAAACCGCTCATCCCGACGAGGGCAAACTTGGCCGGATCCAACTCGGCAATGCCCAAATAATTAACCAAAGTGGCGAAAAACAACCCCGTAAAGGCCCCGATGAACAAGGCCGGAGCAAAGGTGCCACCCACGCCGCCCGCACCGAAGGTAAAGGCCGTGGCAAAGGCTTTCAGCAGTATCATACTCGCAAAGAGAATGATGACCACGAAATCGAAGTCCTTGAAACGGTCGAACCACGGGTTGCCGAAAATGGGACTATAGTCGCCGCGCAAGGCCGAGTTGATGGCCTCGTAGCCTTCGCCGTATAGGGCCGGAAACAAGAAAATAAGGATGCCCAACAGTGAGCCTCCGACGAGGAAACGCATCCAAGGCGACTTCACTCGCTTGAAACGTTTCTCCACGCTGAAAGTCACCTTCAGGAAATAAGCCGACACAAAACCGGCAAAAACGCCCAAAAGCACATAATACAAGGCATTGGAGGGGATGAAGCCCTCAGTGATGGCGACAGGGTATTCCACCGTCTGGCCGAGGAAGAAATAGGCCGTCAAGATGGCTGTGAACGAAGACACGATGATGGGCACTATCGCGTTGAGTGACAAGTCTATCATGAACACTTCAAGGGCAAAGACAATGCCCGTGATGGGTGCCTGAAAAATGGCTGCCAACGCCGCCGCGCCACCCATGCCGATGAGCTGAATGGTGTGTTTGTAGTCGAGTTTCAAGAGTTGGGCAATGTTGGAGCCGATGCTGCCGCCCGTCGAGACGGAAGGACCTTCCAATCCCACCGAACCGCCAAAACCGACCGTCAGCGCACTGGTGATGATGCTCGACCAAGTGCTGCTGCGGTCCACTTTACCCTTGTTCTTCGAGATGGCGTAAAGGATGCCTGGGATGCCGTGCCCCACGTCTTTTTTCAGGATGTACTTGCAAAACAGGATGGTCAGCAGGATGCCGATGGCGGGACAAACAAAATAGAGCAGATGGGAATAGTTGAACTGCGCGTTGATGACCAAATCGCGGATACCGTGCGCTAATTTCTTGATGACAACAGCGGCAGCCCCCGCCAGAAACCCCGTCGGAATGCTGATAATCAGCATGAAACGCCGGTCTGTCATGTGTGTCGTCCGCCACGCATTGAAACGGTCAATCCATTGGTCTATCTTCTCTTTAAGCACGATTTAGGTCGTTTTGCGGCGGCTAAGATAGGAAAAACGACAAAACGGACGGAAAAAAAGTGATTTCGAAGCCTTCAATTTCCAGCGCAGGCAGCCGTGGCTGCACTGATGACGATGCCAGGAACGCTTTCCAACTGGTGCGCACAGGCCTCCAAAGTCGCGCCTGTGGTCAACACGTCGTCGATGAGAAGCACGTGTTTACCTTGCAATTCCTCGGCATGGCGCACCTCGAAGATGTCCTTCACGTTCTTGAAACGTTCTTCTGCCGATTTTTTGGTTTGCGTGGCCGTATTTACCGCGCGAATGAGGTATTTGTCGCCAATCGGGATGCCCATCACCTCGTTGATACCCTGAGCAATCATCAAGCTTTGGTTGTAACCACGTTTTTTCTCGCGCTTCGGGTGCAACGGAACGGGAATCAGATAGTCAATACCTTGAAACAGAGGAGCTTCCTTGATACTATCGCCAAGTTGTTGGCCGAGAAAAACACCCGCTTCCTTGTTGCCTTTGTACTTCAATTCATGGATGAGATGCTGCACTTTCCCCGACTTGGCGAAGAAAAAACAAGCCGTCACCGCATGGAACGGGACGCGGCCATAGAAAGTTTGCGCCAAAGGATTTTCGGGATTCAGCTCATAGCCCGTTTTGGGAAGCAGAAAACGGCATTTCAAGCACACCGTCTCCTCGTCCTTAAGCAACGGCTCGCCGCAAGCCGCACACACGCGCGGATAAAACAAGTTAATAACGCTGTCAAGCCAATCACGGAAAGTCATGATGAAACGGTTTAGTGTCCCAAACGGATGTATTTTTTCCTCGGAACCAAAGGCTTGGTTTTGCCCACTTTGTTTGCAGGATCAAGGTCATAGAGCTTGTAATCAATGGGATAGTCAAGCGAATCGGGAAGCAGTTCATCAAGACGGCCTTGTTCGCGGAGCATCTCATTATAGGTGCGCCATTTGCGTGGCTGACCTTTGTTTTTGCTGATTTCGGCGGCTTCGTCAAGTTCATAGACCTTATAGTCAATGGAATAGTCGAGCGAGTCGGGAAGCAGCTCGTCAAGGCGACCTTGCTCGCGAAGCACCTCATTGAATGTGCGTCGGTTGCGCAAAAGAGTGGCTTGCCTTCGAGCGGATTTGTTGTACTTGTCATACAAATACTGTATCGGATTGGCCGTAATGGTCACCATCCCATTGCTGCCCCCCATCGGGCGGCTCAGCCATAAATCTTCCAACTCCTCGTATGTCTTTTGTATCTCTCTCGGCATCTCAATGGAAGGCATGGTAATAAGCATCTCCTTGAAAGTCTCATAGTTATAGAAGGGAAACACGGCCACTTCGCGCAGGGTGATGGTGTCGCTTCTGAGGCGGATGAAAAGCGTGTCCTTACCGTAAGCCAAGCTGGAGTCGATGGGGATGAGGCGGCGCGAATAACCCAAACAGCTCACCCAAAGGGTGTCGACGCTCTTGGCCGAGATGAGAAACTTGCCTTGCATATTGGTGACGGTGCCACAATGCGCCATCTTACTGATAACGTGCGTATTGCGTATTGGTCTCAAGCTGTCAGCCGAGACAACATAGCCGAAATAAGGCATACGGCCATGCTTCTCGTCTTCGCTTTGCGCAAAGGCGGCCATGCTGCACAACAACAAAAACAATATGACAGATAGTCGTTTCAAAAGGTTGAATAAGTATTCTTCAAACGCAGATTGACCTTTTTTATTTCATGAAGGGTTGCAAGACGCGGTCGAAAATGCCGTTCATGTAGGCCAAGGCCATGCCGTAGTTGCTGATGGGAATACCCTGATTCACAAAGAGATTGGTACGGTTGAGAAGTTGTTTTCGCGTACTCATGCAACCGCCACATTGGATGGCCATAGCGTATTTTTCAGGCTCCGTGATGGGCGCAAGTCCAGCCACATATTCGAAGCTGATGTCTTTGCCCGTGAATTTCAGTATCATCCGAGGTAGCTTTACGCGCCCGATATCTTCGCAGGTGCTGTGGTGGGTACACGATTCGAGCAGCAAGACCGTGTCGCCGTCCTTCAGTTGTGAAAGATGCGGTGTTCCTTGCAAGTAATGGTCGAAGTCACCACGCAAACGTGCCATGATGATACTGAAACTAGTCAACGGAATCTCTGCTGGAACAATTTTGCTGACAAAGCCAAACACCTGACTGTCAGTGACTATCAAGGCAGGTTTGGGCATTTCGTCCAGGTATTGTTGCAAGTGGGTTTCTTTCAGCACTACGCAGATGCACGCGTTGTCCAACACATCGCGGATGGCCATCACTTGGGGCAAAATCAGGCGACCTTCGGGGGCTTCCGAATCGACGGGGCAGACCAAAACCACCACCTCGTTCGGCTGAATGATGCCACCGAGCAAGGAGACTTTTTGATAGGCACTTTCAGGTATCGTCTTTTTCAGCAACTCGACGATTGGAGCGATGTCATCGTTTCTCAAAACACTGAAATCCAATATCTTGAAATCACATTCCTTTTCGATTTTCGCCTTCAATTCATCGTTCAGCGGCACCTTATCGGCCTTGTTGTGGACGATGAAGAAAGGCACGGCCAAGGCCTTCACGCGGCTGATGAGCTGTTTTTCGAGGTCGTTGAAGCGGTTCTCCGTGAGGACGAGAATGGCGCAGTCGATTTCTTCCAACACTTTCATCGACTTTTCCACCCTTTGGCGACCCAGCTCACCCTCGTCGTCGATGCCAGCGGTGTCGATGAGCACGCAAGGCCCGATGCCGAAAATCTCGATACTTTTCTTGACAGGGTCAGTGGTGGTGCCAGCGGTGTCGCTCACGATGGCAATTTGCTGGCCCGTCAACAAATTGATGAGGCTACTTTTGCCGCTATTGCGACGTCCAAAAATGCCGATATGCGGTTTGAGGTCTTTTGCCATGCAGTCTATTTTGGCGCAAAACTAATAAAAACTCGAAAACGCCTTTACGCACAACTGCCACATTTTTTCTATTTTTGCGGCCTAAATCGGAAAGAAAATGAAAATTGCAGTGGTGGGAGCCACCGGATTGGTAGGCTCAAAGATGCTTCAAGTGCTTGACGAACAGCAAGTTCAGATTGACAAACTGATTGTAGCCGCTTCAGAACGCTCCGTGGGCAAGGAAATCGTGTTCAAGGGAAAAACACATCGCGTGGTGAGTGTGGATGAGGCCATCGCCTTGCGACCCAACATCGCCATCTTCTCGGCAGGTGCCTCAGCTTCAAAGCAATACGCACCCAAGTTCGCCGAAAAAGGTACGTTCGTCATCGACAACAGCTCGGCCTGGCGCATGGAGAAGAACATTCCGCTTGTGGTGCCCGAAATCAACGCCGACACCATCACGACGGAAACACGCCTCATCGCCAACCCCAACTGTTCCACCATGCAGATGGTGATGGCCTTGGCCCCAATTCATAAAGTTTTTGGTATCAAACGGTTGGTAATTGCCACTTACCAAAGTGTGAGCGGAAGCGGAATCAAGGGAATTAATCAATTGAATGCTGAAGAAACAAAACACTCTCAACCCCCATCGCCCATAGATTCCAGCCAACGCACAAGTCAGCGTGGGAAATGCTCTGCATTCGACGAAGTCAATGACATGGGCGACTTTCAACTCCCAACTCTCAACTCTCAACTACCCCCCGCCTATCCGCACCAAATTTACCGCAACATCCTCCCCCACGGCGGCGACTTCTGCGAAAACGGCTACACCACCGAAGAGGAAAAATTGGTAAACGAGACACGCAAAATCCTACGCGACAACAATATAGCCATCACCGCGACGGTATGCCGCGTGCCTGTCACTGGCGGACATAGCGAGGCTGTCAATGTGGAAACGGAGCGTCCTTTCGAGCTTGAGGAAGTGCGTCGGCTCTTGGAAGCCATGCCTGGCGTAGTGGTGCAAGACGATCCTACTCGCAACCTCTACCCCATGCCCATTGAGGCTTACGACAAGGACGAGGTCTTCGTGGGCCGCATCCGCCGCGACTTCAGCGTGTCCAACGGCCTTAACCTTTGGATTGTCAGCGACAACCTCCGCAAAGGCGCCGCCACTAATGCCGTGCAGATTGCGCAATATGTTATCAATAAGTTCTTTAAATAATGAAAGTTTTTCGAAACATCATAGAAACCCGCAACATCCCGAACGCCGTGGTTACCATCGGCACATTTGATGGTGTTCATCTTGGGCATCAAGCCATTTTCAACAAGATGAAAAGTTTGGCGCAAGCTGTTGGAGGTCAAACGGTTGTGGTCACATTTAGCCCGCATCCACGTCAGGTGCTCAACATCGACAGTTCACATTTGCGTTTCATCACGACACCTGAGGAAAAACTGAGCAAATTCGAGGAGTTTGGCATTGACAATGTGGTGATTATCAACTTCACTAAGGAGTTTTCACGCACACCATCGGAGGTTTTCATCAAGGACTACATCATCGACCACCTCAAGCCGGCCTATGTCGTGGTGGGCTATGACCATCATTTCGGCAAGAACCGCATGGGCGACTTCAGCCTGCTCAGCGACCTGAAAAGAAAATATAACTTCAAGGTGGAACGTGTTGCTGCTCAAGATGTTGAGCATATCGCCATCAGTTCCACTAAGATTCGCAACGCACTCGCTGTGGGCAATGTGAAAAGTGCAAACCGACTCCTTGGCTATGCCTATTCCGTGACTGCTGAAGTGGTGCGCGGCAACGAGATAGGACGTACCATCGGTTTCCCGACAGCCAATTTGAAATTGCCAAAGGAATACATGCTCTTCAACCAAGGCGGGGTGTATGCCTGTTTGGTGGATTATAAAGGACAGACTTACAAGGCAATGGCCAACATCGGGCACCGACCCACCATCGGTGACCGTGCCGAAGGCGACATGCTCATCGAAGTGAACTTGTTTGACTTCAACGGCGACCTTTACGGCCAGCAAATCCGCGTTCGCTTCATTGACCGCATCCGCGACGAAGTGAAGTTCAGCGGCCTACCTGCACTAAAAGCCCAGCTTGAGCAAGACCGAGAAAAAGTAAAGGAAATCCTAAAGTAAATTATTGTAAAATAAACTATTGCGTCGCAAATCGTTTCATGACATCTTCTGTCAGGCGTTGCACTGTCCACTCGTCCAAAGGCACTGCACCGATGGAACGGTAAAAAGCCAACGAAGGCGCATTCCAATCAAGGCAAATCCACTCCATACGACCGCAATTGCGCTCTACGGCGATATCAGCTAGGTATTTCAGAATAGCCTTGCCATAGCCCAAACCGCGCTTTTCGGGGATGATGAACAGGTCTTCCAAATAAAGGCCTTTTCGCCCTACAAAAGTCGAAAAGTTGTGGAAAAACAGCGCAAAGCCAATGACAATGCCCTCTTCTTCGGCAAAAACAACCTCGGCAGTTTTCTCCACAAAAATGGAGTGATAAATTGTGGCTTCATCGGCTACGACTTCGTCGGAACATTTCTCATACTCAGCGAGTTGTTTGATGAAGTTAAGAATCAAGCCAGCTTCATTGGGCTTGGCTGGACGGATTTCAAATTTGGGCATAATTACAAGTTTTTCAGCCACTTCCACTGGAAAATCAGCATATAGAATACACCTATGGTGATGGCGGCATCGGCAAGATTGAAGATGGGTCGGAAGAAAATGAAATGCCCGTCGGGACCAAAGAAGAAATTAGGGAGCCAAGCGGCATCTTCCTTGGCCACGTCAATGACAGGAAAATAAAGCATGTCGACCACGCGCCCGTGCAGCCAGCCAGCATAGCCACCGTCATCAGGGAACAAAGTGGCCACTTGCTGATAGGTGCTCTCGTTGAAAATGCGTCCGTAAAACACGCAATCGATGATGTTGCCCATCGCGCCCGCTGTGATGAGGGCAAGGCCAAATATCACGCCGAACTTGGTGTTTTTCCTCGTCAAGGAAAAGATAATAATCAACAAAGCTATGACAGCCACAATGCGGAATAGGCTCAAAATCAGTTTCATGACACCACCACCGCCCATCCAACCGAAGGCCATGCCCTCGTTCTCGATGAACAGGAGCTTGAACCAGTTCCCCATGACGGGAATCTCCGCACCCAAAGTCATGTGCGTCTTGACCCAAATTTTGAGGATTTGGTCGAGGAGCAGGACAATGAACATCACCACAAACGACCACATCAGGCCGTGATCGCTAGCCTTTTTCACCGTTTCTTCAGTTTAGCGTCAAGGCAGCGCGTGGTGATGGGTACGCAGCGCAGTCTTTCCTTGGGAATGAGTCTGCCCGTCTCGCAGCAGATGCCGTAAGTCTTGTTCTCGATACGCATGAGTGCGAGTTCGAGGTTGTGTATGTACTTCTCCTGACGGGCCACAAGTTTGGCGTTTTCTTCTTTTTGTGCCACAGCATAACCGTCTTCCAATACTTTGAAAGTCGGGGCTGTATCGTCAGTGCTATGTTCTCCGCCAGAAAGGTTGGCCTGCAAGGTTTCCAAACTGGCGTGCGCTTGTTCCAATTTCTCAAGAATCAAGGCCTTGAACTCTTCAAGGTCCTCATCCGAATAGCGCACTTGGGGTTCTTTTTTTTCCATGGTCGTACTATTTTAATAAAGGCGGACACGTAAATTCGCCCCTATGATTATTTCTTTTGTATTTTTAACTTAACATTCACACCCTCAACGAGTTCTTCGGCCTCAACACCCTCCAAAGCCTCCACCTCAGTAATGGTGGCCAAGGTCTCAGCACAGATGTAGTCGCCAAATTGCTTGATAGCGGTATTGATCTTGTCGTTCTTTTCAATAATGAGTTCGATGCGGTCGGTGACCTCAAAACCACCCGTCTTGCGGAGGTTCTGCACACGGTTCACGATTTCGCGGGCAAGGCCTTCCTGCAGCAGTTCATCGGTGATGGTCATATCAAGAGCCACGGTGAGATCATCTTGTGAAGTGACGGCCCAACCTGGGATGTCCTGCGTCGAAATCAGGGCGTCTTCGAGGGTCAGCTCGACGTCAACGCCATCCACGTTCAAATGGGTACCGTTATTCTTTTCGAATTGGTGAATTTCCTCCTGACTCATATTGGCAAAGTAGGCCTGGATTTGCTTCATCTGCTTGCCGTACTTCTTGCCCAAGGTCTTGAAGTTGGGCTTCACATTCTTGACAAGAATGTTGTTGTCGGGCGAAAGGAATTCGATTTCCTTGATGTTGACCTCGCTCTTGATGAGGTGCGACACCTTTTCGATTTGCGTCTTCATTTCCTCGTTCGCAACGGGAATCATAATCTTCGACAGGGGCTGACGCACGCGGATATTGGCTTTCTTGCGCAGCGAGAGCACCAATGAAGAGATGAGTTGTGCGGCTTCCATGCGCTCCTCCAATGCCTTGTCGATGAACGATTTGTCAGCTACGGGGAAGTCGGTCAGGTGGACGGACTCGGCCTTGTTGCGGCCTGTGACGTTGTTCAGGTCACGGTAGAGCTGTTCGCTGAAGAACGGCGCGATGGGCGACATAAGGCGAGCCACGGTCTCAAGACAGGTGTAAAGGGTCTGATAGGCCGACAGCTTGTCCAAATTGTCCTCGCTCCTCCAGAAACGGCGGCGTGAGAGTCGCACGAACCAGTTGCTCAAATGAGCGTCGACGAACTCGGCGATGGCACGACCCGCACGGGTGGGTTCATAACTGCCGTAGGCTTCGTCAACATTGAGAATCAAGGAGTTGAGTTCTGATAGAATCCAACGGTCGATTTCAGGACGCTCATTGATATCAAGGTCTTTTCCTTTGTAGAAGAAATTGTCGATGTTGGCGTACAAGGCAAAGAAAGCGTAGGTGTTATACAGCGTTCCGAAGAACTTGCGGCGCACCTCATCCACGCCAGCCTCGTCAAACTTCAGGTTGTCCCAAGGCTGCGAGTTGGTAATCATGTACCAACGCACGGCATCGGCACCGTAAGTCTGGATGGCACCAAACGGGTCGACGGCATTGCCCAAACGCTTGGACATCTTATTGCCATTCTTGTCGAGCACCAAGCCATTGGAAATCACGTTCTTATAAGCCACGCTATCGAAACACATCGTGGCGATGGCGTGAAGCGTGAAGAACCAACCACGGGTCTGGTCAACGCCTTCGGCGATGAAGTCTGCCGGAAACACGTCTTTGCCTAACTGGCCTGGCTTGCCCATGTAGTGGTATTGGGCGTAAGGCATGGCACCGCTGTCGAACCACACATCGATGAGGTCAGGCTCACGGAACATCTTCTTGCCACTTGCGGAGCAAAGGACAACGCCATCGATATAAGGGCGATGCAAGTCGAACTTGGTGTAATCATCTGAAGCGTAAGGATTTTCTGTCATGAATCCTGCTTTGATGGACTTCTCAATTTCGTTACGAAGTTCTTCCACGCTACCGATGCAAATCTCTTCCTTGCCGTCTTCGGTGCGCCAGATGGGAAGCGGTGTGCCCCAGTAGCGCGAACGCGAGAGGTTCCAGTCGACGAGGTTTTCCAACCAGTTGCCGAAACGACCGCTACCAGTGGCTTCAGGCTTCCAGTTGATGGTCATGTTGAGCTCAATCATACGGTCTTTCAAGGCCGTGGTCTTAATAAACCAGCTATCGAGAGGATAGTAGAGCACAGGTTTGTCGGTGCGCCAGCAGTGCGGGTAGTTGTGCGTGTGTTTTTCGCTCTTGAAGAGTTTGCCTTCTTCCTTCAACATGACTACGATGTCGACGTCAAGCGACTTGTCCTTCTCGGTCTTGTTGGGATCGTAGGCGTTCTTCACGAATTGTCCGGCATAGGGACGATAGGCCTCCACGTCCATGCAGTTCTTCACAAAATCGGGGTCGAGGTCTTCTATGCGGAAGAACTTGCCGGTGCGGTCGACCATAGGCTGCGGCTTGCCGTCCTTGTCAATCATCTGCAAGGGCGGGATGCCAGCAGCGGCGGCCACACGCTTATCGTCGGCGCCGAAGGTCGGGGCGATGTGGACGATACCCGTACCATCCTCGGTAGTCACATAGTCACCAGAAATGATGCGGAAAGCACCCTCGCCTGGGTTGACCCACGGAATCAGCTGCTCATATTCAATGCCAACGAGGTCGGTACCCTTGCACTCACTGACAATTTCAGGTGCTTCCTTGAACATCGTCTCGATCAAGGCTTTGGCCATGATGATTTGGCAAGGCTGTTCGGTATAAGGATGCACTGTTTTGAGCGTCACATAATCAATGTTCGGGCCAACGCAAAGGGCGGTATTGCTCGGTAAGGTCCAAGGCGTGGTTGTCCAAGCGATGGCGTATGTGTTATCCATGCCTTTCAACTTGAACAAGGCAACACAAGTGAGGTCTTTCACGTCGCGATAGCAGCCAGGCATGTTCAGTTCGTGCGAGCTGAGGCCAGTGCCAGCAGCGGGTGAGTAAGGTTGAATGGTGTAGCCTTTATAAAGCAAGCCCTTGTTATACAAGTCTTTCAGCAAGAACCACAAGGTCTCGATGTAGTCGTTGGTAAAGGTGATGTAAGGGTCATCAAGGTTGACCCAGTAGCCCATCTTGCGGGTAAGGTCGTCCCAAAGGTCCTTGTATTTCATCACCTCCTCTCGGCAGGCACGGTTGTAGTCATCCACGCTGATTTTCTTGCCAATGTCTTCCTTGGTGATGCCGAGTTTCTTTTCCACGCCAAGTTCGACGGGCAAACCGTGGGTGTCCCAACCCGCCTTACGGACGACGTGCTTGCCTTTCAAAGTCTGGTAGCGGCACACCACGTCCTTAATGGAACGGGCCATCACATGGTGGATGCCTGGAACACCGTTCGCGCTCGGTGGACCTTCAAAAAACACGAAGGCATTGTCCTTGTCGCGGTTGTCAAGGCTCTTTTGAAAGGTGTCATTTGCTTCCCAATAGCGACGGATTTCATCAGCAATCTCGGTGAGATTCAACTGTTTATATTCCTTATAGCTGCTCTCCATAAATTATCGATTTCTAATTTAAGGCGCAAAATTACGAAATCTTAGTGAAAGAGCGGCAAATAAAGCAATTGAATTTTCGATTTCACTTCCCCAAATGCATCCGAATCCTCGAAGCGAGGATGTCGACCACCACGGGGCTGGAGCCACGCGGCAGAATGATATCGGCGCTGCGCTTGGTCGGCTCGATGAACTGCTGGTGCATGGGCTTCACGAAGGTTTGGTAATGGCGCAACACGTCCTCCCAAGTGCGGCCACGCTCGGCGATGTCGCGGCGGATGATGCGCATCAGTCGCTCGTCACTGTCGGTATCGACGAACACCTTGATATCCATGCGTTTGCGAAGCTCATCGTTGGTCAACACCATGATGCCCTCCACGATGATGACCTCCGTGGGATGGACGTAAATCACCTCCTTGGAGCGCGCGCAAGTGATGTAAGTGTAAATCGGCATGGGGATGGTCTCCCCTTTCTTCAGGCGGTCGAGGTGGTCGATGAGCAAGTCCCACTCGATGGCATCAGGGTGGTCGAAATTGATTTGCTTCTTTTCTTCCGGCGTCTTGTCGCCGTTGTCGTAATAGTAAGCATCTTGGGAAATAACTGATACTGAATTGTTTGGCAACTGATTGACCAATTCTTTTACAACGGTGGTCTTCCCTGAACCCGATCCGCCTGCGATTCCTATGACTAACATGTTCGTGATGGTTTTGAAGCCACAAAAATAGTTAAAAGTTGAAATGGAAAGTTGGAAGTGGAAAGTTTTTCCTAATTTTGCACGATTTTTCAACACCTACAACCATGAACGCCATTCAGAAAACCATGTTCGGACTGCTGTCCGCCGCCGTATTGACTTTAGGAAGTTGCAACATAAAACCACCTGTCATACTCCCTCCTCTTCCGCTTTCGGATGTTGAGCCTTATTTCAATGAAGCTACTGAGGTACAGACGATTGACACATCTTATTACCAAGTCAAGGACGCCGAGGGCAATGTTATTGGAACTGTGCTGCTGTCGGCACCCTACTCCGAGCCGGTGAAAGGCTACAACGGACCTACACCTTTATTAATAGCCTTGGATGCTAAAGGCTGCATCAAGAATGTGGTGCTGAAAGACAACCACGAGACCCCTCGCTTTGCAGAACGTGTGGCTGCAGGAGGTCTTTATCAAGCTTGGGACGGCCTTACCGTCGACGAAGCCCTGGACAAACCAGTGGATGCCATCAGCGGTGCCACCTACACCTCCAATGGCGTGAAGAACAGCCTCGTCGTGCGCCTCGAAGCTTACCAACGGCAGCTCAAAAAAGACTACAGCGCGACGAAACCAAGCTTCTGGCAAAGGCTGTTTATGCCAAAAGGACGGTGATTATTCCTCGTCGTCTTCTGTAGAGACGCAGCGTATTCCGTCTCTACCCTCAAGAACGATAACGATTTCCCCTTTGATTTCCTTTTGCGAAAAATGAGCAATAACGTCCGTCAAAGTGCCACGGACGTTTTCTTCGTGCACCTTGGTCAGTTCGCGTGAAACGCTGACCTGCCGCTCGCCGCCACACACTTCGGCCAATTGCTGCAAGGTCTTCAACAAGCGAAACGGCGATTCGTAGAGGATGGTCGTGTATGGATATTCCGCCACGGCTTGCAGCTTGGTCTGACGGCCTTTCTTGTGTGGCAGAAAACCCTCAAAAATGAACTTTTCCGCCGGCAGTCCCGAATTGACCAAGGCTGGAACAAAAGCCGTTGGGCCGGGCAAACACTCCACTTCAATGTTGCGTTTTACACACTCGCGCACCAACAAGAAACCTGGGTCGGAGATGGCTGGCGTGCCTGCATCCGTCACCAAGGCCATGGTCTCACCCGCCTCGATGCGATCGGCAATGCGCTCCACCACCTGATGCTCGTTGCGGATATGGAAGGCCGTCATGGGCTTGCTAATATCGAGATGACGCAGCAGATTGCCCGACGTGCGCGTATCCTCCGCAAGAATCAAATCCACCTCCTTGAGGATGCGAATGGCACGGAGCGTGATGTCCTCCAAGTTGCCGATGGGCGTTGGGACAAGATACAACTTACTCATAACCAGCTTATTCAAACTTTCTTCTCACCAATTCGGAGAGTTTGCGGTAAGCCTCGTTGCTACTATTCCACTGCAATTCTATCTTCAGCTCATTGAGGTAAATCATCGCGCCGTTCAAGGTCTTCAGGTCGTTGAGGTTTTCGATAGACTTGTTGTATTTCTCCATGCTTCCTCCAAACAACTCATTGACAAACAAAAACTTGTCATTGATTCCGATAACCGATTTCAAATCCCTGACTGGATTTTGCTGCAACTTGGCCGCCAAGGAATGGTCCTCCTGAATCATCTTTTCACCCAAGGTTTCGGGCATAGTCAACTCAAATTCAGCATCTTCGTTTTCCATCTTGGGCATTTCGAAAGGATTGTCCTGCACTAGATGCTCTCCATCCACGCGGTCACGCTCAGGAATCTCCTCCTCGGGCACTTCACTCACGAAATGCACGAGTTTGTCGTCCACGAGAACAGGTTCCTCAACCTTTTCCTCTGTTTCTTGCTGCTCGGTCGGGGATGTATCCTCGAAGCGGAAGAAGAATCCAAATTCATCGCCCGTAAGTGTTTCCGTAGGCTGGATTTCTGTCGTATCTTCCTGTTTCTCTTTGATTTGCTGAATTGTTTCTTCTTCCACCGTCTCCACTTCCGTCATTTCAGAAACAGGCTCTTCTTCTACGATGGCATCCAAAATTGGCACCTCCTCCACTGGCTCGTCTTCGGCAATTTCGATAGGTTCATCCGAATCCGAAACCATTTCTTCCTCTTGATTTTCAGCAGTTTCCACTGGTTCCTGTTCAGCTTCTTGTTCTTCAGTTTGCATTTCTTCAGGCCGCTCCAATTGCTCTTCGTCCGATGGTTCAGGCTGCTCTTCGTCTTGCATCGACACACCGAACAGTCCTGCCAAAGCTTCGGGGTCGATTTCCATGTCCTGATCCTCGTCGTTTTCGCCCAGATTAATGCCACAAAGCAGGTCGTAAATGACGTGTGTGCGGTTCATCAGGACGTCCAAATCGAGCAGTTCAAGGGCTTTTTCGTTCCTCAAAAGGTAATTGATTTGCTGATGTAACAGGCTGATTTCGTGTTTCAAAGAAACTAATTGTTCTTTTTGGTTCTCAAATTTTTCGCTCATATATTTTTTCTTTTTACTTTTGTGCTTCGACATGCTCAGCAAGCTCTTTGAATAGAACCGCTAAATTACAAATATTCTAAAAACGCAACCATGTTCATAGAAAAAGATTCTCACAATAAGTCGCAAGGCTGGATTGAAGTCATTTGCGGATCGATGTTTTCGGGCAAGACCGAAGAACTCATCCGAAGGTTGAAACGCGCCAAAATCGCAAAGCTGAAGGTGGAAATTTTCAAACCAGGCGTTGATACGCGCTACAGCGACGAGGATGTGGTTTCGCACAACGCAACGGCCTTGCATTCCATCCCAGTGGAGAGTGCCCAAGAGATTCTTTTTTACGCCACCGATGTGGATGTGGTCGGCATCGACGAGGCGCAATTCCTTGACGATGAGCTGCCTAATGTGTGCCAACAGTTGGCCAACCAAGGCGTGCGCGTCATCATAGCGGGCTTGGACATGGACTTCATGGGCAACCCCTTCGGCCCCATGCCAAAGCTGATGGCCATCGCCGAAGACGTGACCAAGGTACACGCCATCTGCGTGCGCTGTGGCGGTCAGGCGCAATATTCGCACCGCATCATCGCGGGTGACAAATTAGTAGTATTGGGCGAGACGGAGAGCTATGAACCGTTGTGTCGGGCGTGCTATCTTGAGGCGCGTCGGGAGCGGGCGGAACAACATCCTTAATTGCCTCCCTCACCAAATCAAACCCCTGATATAAATAAGGTACGGTCATTTCCACATAAGGATATAACTTTGACTCCTTTTTTACTTCCTCCTTAACTACCCCTAACAATTGCAAATTGTTGAGCACCAGCACTAAAAGGCTGCATAACAGCACTCCCTTGGCTGCGCCAAACAGAAATCCGCCCAACCTGTCCCAAAAACCCAAATTTAACGTTTTCACCAACTTTGAGACCCCTCGCCCAATCAGGTTGACGATGACCACCAAAAGGATGAAAGTCAACACGAAAGCGATGGTATTCAGGTATTTTGGGTCGATTTCCATCACTTCTTGCAGATGTTCCGCCGTGAAGTCGGAGAAGTGCATGGCACCGAAAATGCCCACGCCGAAAGCCAGCAAAGTGACCACCTCAATGATGATGCCTCTCCGCAAACCCTTTAGGGCGAAAAGGAGCAAGACGATAGCGATTATGATGTCCAAGTAGTTCATAGTTCTTTATTAATGCGGAATGTGGAATGCGGAATGTGGAATCAACCTACCAGAGGCTATTATTCTGCATTCCGAATTCCGAATTCATCATTTAGAATAATAAAGTATCATCCGTTCGATCGCCCGCTGGCAAACGGGGCAGAACTCATGCCCCTTGAAAGTCTTCATCAGACAGTCCATGTGGGGGCTGTACATGCCTTTCGGTTCGTAGCCACCACCCTCGAAGACCCCAATGGTTTGTTCGAATTTCTTCTCGCGGGGTGTTGGGATAGGCGTTTTTTTGTCAAGCATGTCGCCCCACTTGTTGCTGAAGTCCTTCATCGTGGTGATGTTCGGTTCCCAAGGCTCCACGTCGAGGTTGTACATGTGGTCATAGCCCGTCTCGTCGTTGTAGTATTCATCCGCAAGGCCCGCGAAACCGTGCCCAAACTCATGAATGATGACGTCCGACGAATAGCTGTTGCTACTGGCCGAGGAGCAATAGAAATTGTAGATGCCGCCACCGCCATATTTCTCTGTGTTGACGAGGATGTAAATCTGGTCGTATGGCACTTGTCCGGCTAAGTCGCGAATGTCGCGGTTGTCGGTGCTCATGCAGTAGCGCTCGGAGTCGAAGGTCCAGAAACTGAAGCGCATAACCGTGTTTTTATAAATGTGGTCACCAGGCATGGTGCAGCCACTTTCGGCGGAAGGGGCCATCACGCCGCGCACGTTGAAACTCTCGCGGTAACGGTCGTAAGGCGCATAGCTGAATAGACTCTTCACAAAAAAGTCGCAGTCCTTGATGAACTTGCCCATCTCGGCCTGTGTGTAACCCTCGGGAAGTATCACAATGTCAACGGCTTTGGTGAAATCCTTGTTGCCAATCCAAGCGTCATAGATGGGCAAGTTGAGGTCATCGTAATTGCGGATAAAATAGTCGTCTGGGTTGACCGTAAAGCGCATCCCTTCCTTCAACTCGCCCTCCCAAGTCTTGTAAAGCAGAGCAATGTCGATGTTCACTTTCGGGAAAGGCACGATGACCGATTCCTCAAAGCTTTTGGTCAAGGTTTGGGCCTCAAGGGTGGTTTGCCATTCGCCGAAAAGGTTCTGGTAACCTTTGGAAAACAGCAAGTTATCCGTTCCCGCCTCAAAAACCTTGACGATGTAGTTGCCGAATTCAAGGCTGTCAATGAGGTTGGTCGTAGAGCCGCTCCAATAGGGTTCTCGAATCAGTTCCTTGAGAGAGAACGAGGTTTCGTTTTTCGTTCCCGTGAGGCAATAGTCCACACGGAGCGAGGCCTCGGTGAAATACTGGTCAAATTGCGCCCAAGCCATCGCGGGCAACAGGAAGCCCATTAATAAAAGGTATCTTTTCATAGTGAGAGAATTTTGCGCAAAGATAGGGCTTTTTGGATTTCTTTTGTATTTTTGCGCTTACATAACCGAAAAAGACAGCACATGGCAAAGAAAAAAAAGATAGAAAACAAGCTGAGCACGTTCACCAGCGTGATTTTGGGCATTTTCGCCGACGACCCCTTCCGCCCGAAGAACTACAAGCAGGTCTGCAAAATCATGGGCATCAGGGACCAAGCGGGGAAGGATGTGGTGTACAATCTCCTTATCGACCTGAAAGACAAAGGATTGCTTCGTGAAGAAAGACCATACAGCTACGTGATGAGCGCTCAAGGCATGGAACAATTCCGCCCCAAAATGCGTTACGTGGAAGGCACGGTGGAAATGAAGTCGACGGGCAAAGCCTACGTGACCCTTGACGACGGCGAGAGCGAGGATGTTTTCATCGCGGCCAACAACACTTACAAGGCCCTGCACGGCGACCGCGTGCGCGTGGCGATGTTCCCGAAGCGCAACAATGCCAAGCCGGAAGGCGAAATCGTGGAAATTTTGGAGCGCAAGCACACCGATTTCGTGGGCCTGTTGAGCATTTCGCACGGCTATGTGTACGTCCGCCCCGACGTGGACTGGATGCCTGTCGATATTTTTATTCCGCGCGGCGACTTGCATGGTGCCAAGGACGGCCAAAAGGTCATTGCGCACTTGGTGGACTGGCCCGACGGCTCGGGCAATCCCTTCGGCGAAATCACTCGCGTGTTGGGCAAACCAGGCGAGAACAATGTGGAGATGGAAAGCATCCTCGCGGCGCACGAATACCCAATCGAGTTTCCGAAAGAGGTTGAAAAAGAGGCAAGTAAGATTCCTGTCAAAATCAGCAGGGACGAAATCAAGCGGCGGCGCGACTTCCGCAAGGTATTCACCATCACCATCGACCCCGCCGATGCCAAGGACTTCGACGACGCCATCAGTTTGCAAAAACTCAGCAACGGCCATTGGGAGGTGGGCGTGCATATCGCCGACGTGTCGTACTACGTCCACATCGGCTCCGCCATCGACCATGAAGCCCTTGACCGAGGCACGAGCGTCTATCTCGTCGATCGCACCATCCCTATGCTGCCCGAAAAACTGTGCAACAACGTCTGTTCGCTCCGTCCCGACGAGGAAAAACTGACTTTTTCTGTTGTTTTTGAAATGGACGACGAAGCCAACATTTTCGACCGCTGGATTGGCAAGACCATCATCAAGTCATGCCGCCGTTATACTTATGAAGAGGTGCAAACCATGATTGAAGGCGGCAATGGCGACTACAAGGCCGAAATTCTAACTTTCAATAGTTTGGCCACCAAACTCCGCGAAAAACGCATGGCCAACGGCAGCATCAACTTCCACTCGGAGGAGGTGAAATTCATCCTCGACGAGAACAAGAAACCCATCGACACCTACGTGCGTGTGCAGAACGAGTCGCACGAACTCATCGAGGACTTCATGCTGTTGGCCAACCGCACCGTGGCTGAGACCTTCGGCAAGCCCGAAAGCAAGTGGCACAACCATACTTTCGTCTACCGCATCCACGACGAGCCGAATCCAGAAAAACTCAACAAGTTTGTGCTGTTGCTCTCGCGCCTTGGATACACGATGAACCTCAGCAACCGCAGTACTTTGGTTAGTTCGTACAACAAGCTTTTCAAGGACGTAGAAGGCAAGGGCGAAAAGAACCTCATTGAGACGGTGGCCTTGCGCACCATGGCCAAAGCCATCTACAGCACCGACAACATCGGGCACTACGGCCTCGCCTTCGACTACTACACCCATTTCACCTCGCCCATCCGCCGCTATCCCGACCTAATGGTGCACCGCTTGATTGAAAGGTATCTCATTGAGGGTCAAGGCTCTGCCGACAAGAAAGACTACGAGGAGATGTGCAAGCACGCCAGCGAAATGGAAAAACAGGCCGAAGAAATGGAGCGCCAGTCCATCAAGTACAAACAAGCTGAGTACCTGCAAGATAAGATTGGACAGGTGTTTGAAGGCTTGGTCTCGGGCGTGAGCAAATGGGGTTTGTTCGTTGAGCTGAAAGGTAACAAATGCGAGGGCATGGTGCGCTACGAAGACCTTCCCGGCGACTATTATTTCCTCGACGACGACAACTTCCGCGTGGTCGGGCAGGACACGGGGCGCATTATCCAACTCGGCGACGAAGTGCGCATCCGCGTGAAAGCTGTCGACCTCTTCAAACATAAGATGGACTTTGAAATGCTCGCCGACATGCCCATGAACATCAAGAAAAAGAAAGAGAAAAAACGGATATGACGACAGAAACCGCTTTTATGTGAGAAAAATCGTACTTTTGCAACGCAAATCAACAACACCTAATAAAATGAAAAAAAGAAACATCCTTTTGAATTCGGCGCTTTTTGCCCTTGCTGTGTTCAGCCTCGTGAGCTGCAACAAGGAGTCTATCAAAGTTTCCACACATGAGCTTTGGTTCCCCATCGAAGCCAGTGTCCAAGACATCACAATTACAGCCAATTGCTCATGGTCAATAAAAATCGATGACAATGCAGATTGGTACACCATCAGAGAAAGCTACGACACGACGGTTTTCACAAGCAACGGAGCCATGACATATTCTGCCATCGACACGACTAAAATTGTGACGAGAGGAAGTGGAGACATGACGCTTTCTATCTTAGTAGATCCTCTGGAAGGCGTGCCAAATAGAGCCTCTTCGTTTACCATCACTTCGGCCAACGGACACATACAAGTGCAGGTGCGTGTTTTACAAAACACCAACGATCCGACCGAACTCCAAAGCATCACCAACATGATTTTCGGCGTCTCAAACGCAGCACACTGGAACACCGACTACTATGGCGAAGTTGTCGAGGACTCCTACCAATATTTTGAATTCAATCCCAACGACACCACGACAGGTTATCTCTTCTATTTCCTTGATGACGGCATGGGAATACAGAAGGACAGCCACGCCGACAGCACCGTGTATTATCTTTACACCTACGAATTCGACCCCTTCAACAGAATCCTGCACATCGAGTTTGAAACGGTTTCGGATACAATTTCAGAGATCTACAACGCGCCAGTGCTTTGTGCCACCGAAGAGGTGTTCCGCATCATGCACGAATATAGACCCAACTTTTGGGAACGTTTCGACATGAAGAAAATCGGCAACTTCACTCCACAACAGAAGGCTATCTTGAAACGTAAAGCCAAGAAACGTGACGGTCACGAACCGATTTTAATATTTTAAATATCAAATTTGTAGAGACGGTGTAATGCCGTCTCTACCTGTGTTAAGATGAGCCAACGCCTTCTCCGCCATATCTCCATTTTCGGCATCGGCATTTATATGCTGGCGCTGATTGTCGTCAGTGTGGCGTTTCGTCATTATGCCCTGCAACCCAAATGGATGTTATGGGGCATCGGAGAGGTGTTGTTTTTCTTCGTTCTCACCGACGTTTTCTATCCCCGATGGAAAAACGACGACCCGAAGCACTTTTGCCGTAAGGTGTTTTGGACGGCTTTGGCCATAAGGGCCGTATACGCCTTTGCGATGTGTTATTACTATTATTACCAAACTAGCCTTCCGTTTGAATACAATGCTGCCGACAGCTTTGGCTACCATAAGATGGGTGTCATTTTGTCGCGCAGTGTGCGGCAAGGCGAAATCGCTTACGTTTTCCAATACCTACACGCCTCCACGATGGGCTTCTCCGATCAAGGCTATACACTTTGGCTGACACTCATTTACACCATCTTTGGACCTAACGTCCTGACACCAAGACTGTTCAAGGCATTGATGAGTGCGTATCTCTGCCTTGTGATGTACAAATTGGGTACACGCACTTTCGGCGAACGCACAGGGCGTTTGGCTGCCGTAATGTGTGTATTCATGCCTCTTCTGGTTCAGATTTGCGGTCTGCATACCAAAGAAATGGAGCTAATTTTCCTCTCCCTCCTCGCGCTTGAACGCATGGACTACCTCATCAGAAGCAAGAAATACACCGTCTGGAACATCCTCTGTCCAATTCTGCTCACTGGCCTGACTTTCGGTTTCCGCACCATCATCGGCATGTGCTTGATTTTCGCTTTTCTTGTGTTTATCATCCTGTCGCCCAACGACTTGACAAACAAGAAAAGCAAAATCATCACCCTTGCGGCAACGGTGGCTGTGTTTTTCGTCTTTTTGTTGACCCCAATTGGCAAGGAGATGAGAATCGTCTATTGGCTGAAATTCACCGACTTGAACTATCAAGCGATGAAATACGAGGCCAATGGGATGAGACACAGCCAATTGGCTAACAGCGCATTGTTGGCTTCAGGCGCTTTTGTGTTGCCTCTCGCCCCGATGGTGGAGGAAGCCCCCGACCACAACAAAATGATTCACGGTAGCACATTCGTCAAGAATTTTCTTGCCTTTTTTGCCATGCTGTCCATCCTCATTGCCATCAGTCAAAAAAAATGGCGCGATTTTTCGCTGATTGGGGCTTACGAATTGTCGTATTTGGCCATCATCATGTTCTCTTTTGCGGCCAATTCGGAGCGTTACCATGAGGCAGCCATACCTTTAATAGTGCTTATGGCCGCATATGCGATGACACACTTGAGCCGTAAGAATCTAAAGCTTTTCTACGTTTATTGCGGAATTCTATTCGTGGCCTTGCTCACTTGGAACTGGCTGAAACTATCCGCACGCGGACTGGTTTAGTTGTCAACTTTTAATTGCCAGTTGCGCGAAGCGCTCATACCAATTTTCTCCAAACTTCCGTATCATCGGCTCGCGAAGGAACTTCCATAACGGAATGCCTTCCTTCTCGCCCTTGCGCTTAGCAGGTACACATATACTCCACTCATGATAAAGAATGTGCGTGAAGCCATCTTTTTCAACGAGCCTAATAGGATAAAGGTGGCAGGAAATGGGTTTGCGGAAGCCGCATTTGCCTTCAAGATAGGCTTTTTCGATAGCACAGAGGGCGGTGCCGTTCTCGTGAAAGTAGACAAAAGCACATTCCTCGCCATTCACCAAAGGCGTTACGAGTTCGCCTGTTTCATCGTAGTCGTAGACATCGTTTTCTTCCACTATCTTAATGCCTTCAGGGCGCATGTAAGGCTTGATAGCTTCAAGGTTGTCTTCAATTTGCTCAATTTCAGCGGCTTCCAAAGGTGCGCCAGCATCGCCAGCCACACAGCACCAACCTTTGCAACGCGGCAGGCTGCAACAGAACTTCGCATTCAGGAATTCGTCAGAGACGACAATGTTATCAAGAATAATCATGCTGCAAAGATAGTTGTTTAATTAATTGAAAGGTAAAGGAAAAAAGACTAATTTTGCCGCGAAATTTTGAATCTTTAAATTTTAAATTTTTAAATCAATAAACAATGGCTTTTAACCTCAGAAACAGAAACTTCCTGAAGCTTTTGGACTTCACTCCGGAAGAAATCCACTTTTTCCTGAAGCTTGCCGCCGACCTTAAGGCCGCCAAGTATGCAGGTACCGAACAACCTCACCTCACGGGCAAGAACATCGCCTTGATTTTCGAAAAGACCTCGACCCGCACCCGCTGCGCTTTTGAAGTCGCCGCCAAGGACCAAGGTGCACACGTCACCTATCTCGGCCCCACTGGCTCACAGATCGGCATCAAGGAATCGATGAAGGACACCGCCCGCGTTTTGGGTCGTATGTTCGACGGCATCGAGTACCTTGGCTTCGGTCAGGACATCG